>Ga0209296_1000081_pt1 | contig 82437 bp, 126 predicted proteins | sample S_130206_EF_Meta_FD_187319 | JGI IMG/M metagenome (GOLD analysis project Ga0209296, IMG submission 187319) | Freshwater microbial communities from Lake Simoncouche, Canada to study carbon cycling - S_130206_EF_MetaG (SPAdes) (version 2) | ecosystem: Environmental > Aquatic > Freshwater > Lake ...
TCCCAGTCCATCGATGCATAAACACCTTGGTTATTTGAGCTAGCCGCAACAGTAACACTGATTTCATAAGGAGTGCTTGTTAAACCATCTCGTTCCAATTGAGATTGAAACACGGCTTCTTTAAGAATATCAATAGGAACTTGATTGTTGTTACCACCAGCAAAATATCCTTGAGCCAAAACACGACCACCACTGCTTGACACACCAGATAAGTTATATTCAACAGAAGAATTAACTCCTGCACTGGTCCATGTACCGCCACTAACGGTTGCGGCTTGGTTAACACGCCAGCTATAATTGGCAGTTCCCCCACTTGCCATAATTGCAACTGCTGTAACAATTGCAATTGCATCTAAATTAGCAGCTTTAAGTCGAATAGCTACTGGTGGATAGTAAGTTCCAGACGCGGTTAGATTGTATGCTCCCGTAATGGTTGTGCCTACAGCTTGCTGCGCTCCACGTAATTCGTAACCACCTTCTGAAAGAACAGTTGAACAAATTTGTTTTAACGTACTGATACTAGCCGTTGTATCGGTGTTAGCAATTTCGTAACGAAGAGGGAGCGATGCCGTAGTGATATACGTTGAAGTAACCAAATTTGCATGATGGAATGAATGGCAGTGTACAAATTCTCCATTGATAATAAAACCAAGACGAACCGTACCAAGCCCAAGCCACTCAATGTCCATCCAAAAGATTTGAGCTTTGGTCAAGTCAAGTGTGTAACCAGATGGACCAGTACCATCCATCGGATCAATGTTCCAACTAGCTTTGGCTACCTTGGTGTCAACTACAGAACCAGTTACGGAACTGCGCTCAACAAATGATATGGTTGTTCCATCTTGCTCAAGGAACATGCCATTGCTAGCACCGTAGTATCCAACACGTTGCCGTAGGTTTGTTTTAGCTGCGTTCATTACAAACGTAGACATTACCAATAGGGATTTCCCTGGTTGATATGAGAAACACTTAGTTGTTTCCCGAACAATTGACGAGCCAGAAGCAGTAGTTGTATTTAGTGTGACAAGACCAGCATTAGCATCAAACGTTGTTGTACCACCAGTTCCGGTAGCAGTAGTCCACAGTCCATTATCTTTGTATCGATGGCTTGAATCAAATAGTGTTAAAGGTGAAGACGTGCGTAAACGCCCAAAAGCATCCGAGCCTGTACCACCAGCTTGAATAGTTACAGCACCACTGGTAGTAGTCGTTACTTCAATAGGTTGGCCACTAGCTGTGGTAACCACAATCCCAGAACCGTAGTCAGCGTAACCAGAGGTTCCATCACCAAAATCATTGATATAACGAATTTGCATTTTGCTAACACAGATACTTTTTATTATTTTAAGGCACTAATGCAAAGCCTACACTTCTGATCAACTTCTGGTAGAATTAAAAAAATAGTTAAATACCATGCCGTTAGTTAGGGAAAATTCTCAGTTATACGAAGTAATTAGAGTTGGTACTGTCAGCGGTATTCCCCTTGCAGTCAACACTATTTCCGGAACTTCCGTCACTGTTACTACTGCGAGCGGAACTTCTATTGCCGTTAACGATGCCAATAGCAGTTTAACTGTTGACGGCAAAGCATATCGCTCTACCGTTACAATTACTAGGCCCAGTAACACCACTGCCTACACCGCTGGTGATGTAGTAGGTAGTACTAGCGGCAGTGCAATTTTAACACTCAGCGGTATTGGTCCTTCTGCTGGTTATATTCTCATTCAATCCGCAGCTTTAATCTTTAGTGATAGCACTGTGCCTGCTGGCATGGGCGCATTCCGTATTCATTTTTACAATACTTCTCCCACTGCAATTGCTGATAACGCACCATTTGATTTAGTCAGTGGTGATCGTGCTGCGTACATGGGCTACGTTGACTTGTCTTCTCCTCAAGATTTTGGGAGCACAATCTACACCCAAGTTGATTACCCTGGACGTCTAATCAAACTTGCCGCAGCTAGTACGTCTTTGTTTACCGAAATTGAAACCCGTGGGGCCTACACACCCGTAAGTGCCAGCACGGTTGAATTGCGAGTGAGCACATTAGAGGCTGGTCTGTAATGCGTGGTTCAGCAGCGTTTCGTACTGGTGTTGCCCCTGGTGGTGCGCTTGCTGGCCCGTGGGTGCGTAATCCGTTGTGGCGTAATGCCCGAGCTGTTCCTAGTCTTGACCTACAACTAGCTGATAATAAATCACTGGTTGATGGTGTAACTGGCCAAAACCTTGTCACCTTTACCCGCGCCAGCAGCGGCACGTATGTCGGCAGCGATGGGTTGATCAAGACGGCAACCACCAACGAGCCACGCTTCGACCACAACCCAACAACGGGCGAAAGCCTCGGCCTGCTGGTGGAAGAGGCGCGGACAAACAGTATTCTGCAATCACAAGATTTCTCAACTACTTGGACTAACGCGGGTAGCAGCGAAAACACGAACGTTGCCGTGGCGCCTGATGGCACGTCGACTGCCGATGCACTTGTAGATACAGCAATCAGTGAAACTCACAACTTTACACAAGCCGTATCTGGGCTTGCTGGAAGCACATCGCATACGTTTACTTGTTTTATGAAAAAAGGAAGTAAAAACTACGGAGTATTGGTTTTTGCGCCTAACACATCTTGGGGAATTGGAACAGGCGCAAGCGTATTTTTTGACTTAAACAATGGTACTGTTGGAACAACAGCCAATGCAACTGGAACAATTCAAGCACTACCTAATGGATGGTATCGCTGCACTGCTACTGCTACGACAACCGCAATACCTGGAACTGTAACAATGCGAATTGGCTCCAGTTTGACTGGATCCGCTCAAACATACACCGGAACAGGGGACGAAGCCATCTACTTGTGGGGCGCCCAACTAGAAGCCGGAGCATTTCCCACCTCCTACATCCCCACCACCACCGCAACCGTAACCCGCGCCGCAGATGTGGCCAGCATTACCGGGTCGAACTTTAGCTCCTGGTATAACCAGACGGAGGGAACGGTGTTTGCGGAAGCCCCTGGTATTTATTCCACTGGTTCAGTTCTTACCTTTTCAGACGGAAGCAATAACAACCGTATGCTTCTCGACCACGGCACAAATACGCGACGGACTAGATTTATCAGTGGAGGGAGTGAGCAGGCTGCTTTTTCACCTAGTTATACATACGGAACGCAGCTAAAAACTAGTTTTTCGTACGCTTCTAATTATTTCTCAATGGCAAACGCAGGCGTATTGGCTAGCGGTGCTCCTGATACATCTGGCTTGCTTTCTGTTGGCATTGACCGGATTTTTATCGGCTCTAATTCCACGGGGGCTGGCACATATTCCAATACATCAATACGCCGTCTCACTTACTGGCCCGCTCGGTTGCCGGACCCTGTTTTGCAACAGATAACCCAATGATGAACTTCCTACGCTTCCCCGACGAATCCGCCTGGACCGCTGCTGCCACTGAGGCTGGGTTCTTGATTGACGACACGCTGACTGCCTACACCCACGGTCACGCTATTGACGTTGTTGGCACGATCACCCGTGGCGGTGAGTACGACCCAAAGACTGGCAACGTGATCGTTGCATCTGAGGTTCTCGATGGCTGGCACGTCAACTTTGCTGGCAACTTACCACAAGGGTGGGATGAATACTTAGTAACTCCCACTAATCCATATCGGGTGTTTGTTTAATTGTCACGTAGGTACCCATAGTCCCTTGGCTCAGTGCAAGGGACATTATGTTTACCGCACACATCACAAGTGTCATAGTGCATGGTGGAATAGTGACTACTTGGTCCTATATACTCACCCTCCTGGTACCACTTACCATACTTCTCACCACAGTCGCAACACACCCAGGCAATATGTTGTTTAATCATTTGACTAGCTTAGTAAACTCTTCAACTGAACCAAGTTTTGTTACCACAAGGTCTGCGTTCCAGCTGTAGTTACCCCTTCTTGCAGTCAGTTCATAAATAAAACCATCTACAGTAATACGGGTTCTACAAAGATTTCCAGCGTTATACGCCATAGCGTCTAACACTTTTTTTTCAGCCTTTGCTTTATCTGCTGCAAGATTGTATTTTTTCCATTGCTTAAATAGCTGCAATGGCGTGGGCTCTTTAGGTGTTTTCATTTGAGTCCAGCCAATAGATCTAGAAGTTCACTAGTTTTGTCATGTTCTTTTTTTGTATAGTCAAATTGACTTTGCACAGCCTCAAAGAAACAATCAAAGACTTCTTCACCACTCAGCTCTTCTAATGCACCACAAAGTGTGTCAAGAAAATCATCAACAGCTTTTTGTTTGGCCATTGTTTTTTGTGCGTTGATTGCTTCGGTTAATTCATCTTCAGAATAATAGCCGGTCCCTGGTTCATCCAACACATCTTTCCAGAAAGTACGCCAATCTTTTATGGCATCGGTTGCGTTACTGGTGTCGTGCAATGCTTCGCGTGAATCCTTGGTAGTACCAGGAGTATCCATCTCAGCTACTCCACACTCTTGTTTGATTTGTTTGTATTCGGTTTGCCATGTAATGATGTTCTTAAGTGGATCTTCAGGGAGTTGAGTAGTCATAAAAAATGGGGGACCCCACTGGCGTGGTGTGCCCCCAACTATAGGTCAAAGTTCGATAGTGTCAAGACCCTTGGCTTGTTGTTCTTCGTACATGCGGATAGCTTCTAACATTTCAAAGTACTGTTCCCGTGCAGCAGGGCCAGCTTCTTGAATACAGAAGCGCTGCCATAGTCCGGTGTAACATTTGTTAACAGGCTTGTACACCTGGTACATATGTTCCATGAAGTCAGCTTTCTTTTGTTCCGCAACAACGTCCCAATTTTCAAGCTGTTCCCTAAGCCATGGTGTATCAAAAGCACCAGTTGTATTAAGTTTTTTAAGTAAAAGGTACTTGGTACGTACACTGTACTTGCGTTTACACAGCTCACCTTTGCTAGTAGCGTCTTCAGTCATTGGAGTGTACTGCAATGATGTTTGTGACAACAGATGTTACTTTGGGGCTTGTTTCCCAGAGTAGATTCTCAGCTACTTCCACTAAGCCAGCAGCTGTTTGATCTGTGGTGCGACCCTTGAAAGGATCATATTCAACTTCAAGTTCAACCGTAAAAGTTACGGTCAACTTTGGTACGTAAACGGGTTCCATTGGTGGTGGTAAAGACTTGAGTAGGTTAGCAGATTAATTACCTAAAAGTTTTTCTAACGATACAGCTTGGTGTTGTTGGTAGTACCCAAGCCGTTCTTGAATCACATTGTAATAATTAATTCCACCATCAACCATTTCTTCTGCCGTCATTCCAGCAGCCAAGTTTTCATTAGCCAGCATTGCTGCAGTAAGAATGGTGACACCCCACTCCATCTTGGAACCAACCAATGCTTGAAGAGGAGTCCCATCGCTGGTAAACCCAGCCAATAGTTTGGTCAGGTCATCATTAGCCATGGGACTGTTACTCATATCTTTAATTGTATGTCAGTTTACTTACCAGTCTTAGCTAACCAGAACCAATATGCATTGGTCGCGTTTTGGTGAAAACGCTTCCCGAGAAAAAGTTTAAGTTTCTTTTCTTCTAGTTCATCAACTTTGTCTAGGTGATACGGTAGGACATCATCATTTTCTTTTAAACGAGATACCTCCATTTCATTCATTGAAATCTGTAATTCAAAATCATTGACTGCATGTTGGTGGCACGTCATCTTAATACGTGCATCATCAGTATTTTTTGGTGCTTCAATCTTCAGGTAGAAACTGTCCTGGATATTCGGATGCTTCCAGTTCCACGCCACGTTTGTCATAGATTCGTTTAGATCGGATACTGTATTCTTGAAGGACTTTGACTCCAGTCGGTAAGAGTCTACCTGTTTGATAGGCGCTGCGTATGGCATCGAGATTTGGTACAACAGTGGTTTTAATTGAGGGTTCGGTTCTTTCTTCGAGAACTTCTCCTGACATTGAACGTAACACAATTTGTTTGGTTGTAGTGACTTCTTGTTCAATGCAATAATTTGTTCTTTCTTCAGTTTGCCAAACGTCTGGATCTGATTGGATTTCAACAGTTAACTCCTTCTTTTTAATCAGTGTAAATTCGTAGTTGCGGCCTGTGATCTTGTTGCTTTCAATAGGTAGTGACCGACGCAGATAGCTTAGCAATCCTTTGAGGGATCGCAGCTGGGACTCATGGTGACGCTTGGCATCTGCAATGAGACCACCTTCTTTTTTAATACGTTCGATTGCGTCTTCATGCGCAGCCATTGCATAATGGATTCTATCGATCTTCTCTGACCGTAACGTTGCGCAAGTCTCCAGTTCAGCTTTGGCCAACTCCTGGGATTCAGGAGTGAGGAGAGGAAGACTGCGCTCTAATGCTCCGTAGTGTTCGTAAAGTTTAAGTACGTTGAGGTTGTTAAGTTTTGCTTCGGTAAGTTGTGACATTGTTCAGATTACCTGGAAGTGGGATTGAATTTTGTTTAGTGCATAGGCCAGCAATGCTGCGCATGCTGCCCAAAGAATGTCTTTGAGTACGGGAAGTACGAATGAGGCAATGGCTTCGAACATGATTTGTAATGAGATGAGGGCTGGTCCTTTTTACGTCATGACCAGGACGTTGAGTCTACCAGGTCTGTCAACCCAAGTAGTATTCGGTAGCACGGTTCAGTGCGTCGAGGACAAATGCGCGTTGCCCTTCCTCACCCCAGCCGGTCCACAAGGCCAGCTCGGGATCCGTTTCGTCCCAGTCAAAGCGGATGCACATGCCGCCATTTGGTTCTTCAATGCATTCAATAGTCATTTTGCTTACCCAAGATGTGTCATTAGTCATCGTGAAACTCGCCAAAGAAAAAAACAAAAAGCACTAGTCCAAATAAGTTGGCTTGCAACATTTGCCCAAGTAGTAGGGTCAGCACATTCAGTCATTTGGAGAAAGTGTGTACATTAAATTTTCAAATGTTTCAATAGTTTTCATTGCCTCTTCTATTTCAGATGATGCCTGAAGGTAACATCGCTGTTCTAGTAATACATTAACGATTGCAACATATCTGGAAAGCTTGGCATAAACTAAAGGATAGTTAGGTGGTACAACTGAAATTGCTTGAATCATTTGATTGTAATGGTTTGGTTTTCCATACGGCAGATACGAGACAAGTTATCTCCTGCTACAGCGACTTGAAGAATACTGTAGTTAGTCTTACATTGTTTGTTAAGCGCTTGCTGGATTGTCATTGTTTTAATGAAAAAAGAAATGGGACCAATTGTAATAACGGCTAGAACCGTTACAACATAAATAGGAACAATCCAATCTACAAAGTCAAATTTCATTGTTTTTTAACAGCGTTGGCTAGTTGTGGAAGTGAGGTGCCAGGGAACGGGACGTAACCCGCATCTAGCATACTGGAAAACAAATCCCATGCATTGTGTTGTGTAAAAATTTCTTTAGGTTTGTATGCACGCCAATGACTTAGCGGTGCCTGTGCCCCTGACTTGGTATGCAACAGAACAAAGCGTCCGTCACTGATGTGATCTGAGGGAGGCGCGTACCACCAAGCAACGCATGTATCTGGTGAACCACCAGGAAACTTATTGCGTACATCTGTGCGATGGCATAGCAGTTCCCGATACTTATAGAACCAAGTTAGGTGGATGCATCCTGGTTTATAGCCCTTAATTTCCATTTGGAAATCACTGAGGTTTGCCAGCTGACGTTGAAAGGACCCACATGAACAGTAAGGCTCAGGCGCAGGGGATCCTGTGTTGGATTCTTGTTCACTGTCAGAGCTGAAGTCAATCGGTCCAGTCGGAAGCCGCAGCCCATCTGGGGCAACCAAGTGCCCAATATCAGTCTGATCTGATTGAAGTAACGTTGTGACTTTCTGTGGGTCTGAGAGGTGGATGAACTTGTCGATCCAGTGGGATTGGAGCTTTGCATTAGATGTCAGGTGACCAAGGGAGTGGGTGTAGTTCCAACCTTTAAACATGATATAGGCATTCTGGTGCCAGATACTAGGGCCTCTGTAGTTGGGACCAAGGTATGCAAAGAAATCTTTAAGACGATTGGTGTAACTTTGATAGGCTGTCTTAATGGTTTCTCTGGGGTAGCTTTGCTCACTACCATCAGTACGCACCACAATACAAGTGTCATCTCGCAGACTAATGTCAGTGATATCCGTGTCATCAAACTCCTGGAAAGCACGGAGTAAATTTGAACGGGTGTAAATACAAGCTTGGGCAGCATTAAGAGTTGTTAGTTGAGTTGTCATGATTGAATGGTTGTACAATTAACGTAACAATTTAATAAACAATGGAAGAGATCAAGTACGTTCCGTTGACTCAGTTCCAAATCGAACCATCAATTGATGATAAGTTCTGGTTTGAAAAAACAAAACGTGCGATCCAAGATTGTAATTCAGTTAGTGTGTTGAAAGAAATGGCGACCTTGCTTGCGCAGATCGCCACAACTAGACAAGGATGTATCAGGGGATTAGTCCAAGATATGTTCATCTTTAATAACGTTGCAGTTAATCAAGATGACCTGGCTAATCCCCCAGTTAAATCACAATGATTCGTCCTCACCAGTCATTGGATCACGAGCAGAAAGCATTTTAACTTCTGTATGCAAAGTCCTAGAAACAGGCAGGATTTCAACTCCGGGTTTGATACCATAAGCACCGTTTAGTTTCTCAGCATCTTGCCGAGCATGTTGATTGATGTAATCAAAGAACAGCTCTTGACGCTTCCAAGTAAACTCACGATCTTCATCAAGAATCGACAAGCGATTCAGTGACTCAATTGCAGTTTCTTGATTACTGTAATCAGGAATGTCAAATGATTCAACTGCGCAGATCTCAACGTTGTTAGCGCCGCGCATTTCATTAGCTAGAACTGGAGCAAAGATGGTAGTTGCATAAAACTTTTCATTAAATTTCAAGGGTACTTCAGTGTCTAAAGCTTTGCTTAAGCATTTAGACATTTCTTTTTCATACAGTTTAAGTTTGTCAGCAAGATCAGTACCATTCAAACCTTTCATGCTGAGCACGATAGGAAGTTCATGAGCACGTTGATTAGTTTCAGTAAGCATATAAATCAAGTACTTGGTACGTACAGTGTACTTACGCTTGTACATTTCACCTTTGCTTTGTGCTAAGTCAGCGGCAAGTTTGTCAGCGTTCCATTTTGGTATCACTTCTTCATCATCAAATTGTCCGATTGTTTGTTTTTTGTCAAATGTTTCCTCAACCATAAGAGGAGAAACCAAAAGGATTTGCATTCGAGGTGCAACAAAATTAAGCCCTTCTTCAGTTGTAGTGTTGGGAGCCATACCGAAAGTTTGCTTGTAGTCCCAGATAACTGAACCTTTAGCAAACTGATCTTCGGTTGCACTCCATTTGCAAGTTTCCAAGTCGGACTTTCGAACAAACCAACCTCTTGTTTTTGATTTGTTAAGAGGTTGCATTGTGATGAAATTTTGGTATCCGGATACAAATTCTTTGGATTGAAACAACCGGAATGAATCGAGTCCACGTGTTGCAAGTGCAGAAGTTTTCTTGGTAGTCATTAGAGAAGTCATGGTTAATTCAGGGTTAAGCGTGGATGAGTTTAAGGACATCCCAGGTCCATTACACATGAGTTAGAAGGGAGCTTCTTCTAGGCTAGGTGCGGTGCCGTACTGACCAGGAAGCTCAGGCAAACCAGTGTTGGCAGCTTGGTTCCATACGTCAGCATCGCCCCATAGACTAGCAACATTTTCACCGGATGCAACCGTTGTTTGTGGTTTTACAACAGGAGCATTCTCGGTTGGCTTTGGTGCCAAGGTCATAGTGGTCAGTTGGATCTTGGTCTGAGTCCGGCGCTCCTTGGTGTTCTGGTCAATCCATGAGTCGGTGACCAAGCACCCTTCAATTGTCAAACCAATTCCTTTACGTGTAAAGTTTGCAAGCAGCTCTGCTTGGTTAAACTTATCTTCAGAGGAATTGATTGCATAAAAGTTAAAGAGATCTCCTTGGTTGCGACCAGTATTAACTGAAAGCGTTTGATTACAGATCATATAACCATTTGCAGTTGTTCTAAATGAACGTGCATCTTCATGGTTAATATCTTTAACGCAGCGCCCTGCAAGGATCACCGTGTTATAGATGCGGAATGCTTCCGTAACTTCGCTATAAGATCCGCCATGTAACGCGTACGTTCTTGTGTCCAAGTCATAACGTAGCTTGGCGCCGTGTATGTACACACGAGTTCCCTTTTTAAGTTGACGGAATTGTTCAGAGACTTTTCCATAAGAGTTGTATTCAATTGAAGTTGGAGATTTGTTGCTAACCGCTGGAAGTGTTACAACACAACGGATGCAGGATGATGTTACGCCAGTAGATACTTCACGAGGATCTTCGGAAAGGACGGCGCAAACGCTTGCGTGGTTCATTAGTTCAGATGGTTATTTAAAAGCAGTTTAGCGTCTTGCCTAGGACGAAACTTTAGTGAGTCTCTGACCAGTTGTGCCCGACTCTGCTGTCACCTTCAATAAGACAACGGAAGCCAAAGAACTCCTGGGCCTGAGGGAATGCCATCATAGCCTGTTCCCGAATTACTTCGGTGTGTTGAGGCTTGCAAGCAATCTGGATTTCATCGTGCACCATTAGGAGTTGCTCCCAATCCTGGCCGTGCACCAAGCCAAGGTTTTGTTCAATGTTACGTTGCGTGAATGTAACAACTTGTTTCATCAAGATTGCTCCTGATGATTGTAATAAAACATTCAATGCTTTAAAAGCGGAACGACAATGTAACGTCCGACGATCAAGGCCGATAAGATAACCACGAGTACCAACAGTTTCCTCCAGTTGTTGTTTTAGTTTTTTAAGTGCAGGCACACCTTTCATGAATGAATTAATTGCAGTACTTCCTAGTTTCCTAAGAACTACTTCACTTTTTTCATCCGGGTCAATAATTGTACCTGCTTTAACTGCACCACCCCCGTATAAAATACAATTTCCAGTAATGGTAATACAATCACCTTGGCGCATAACAAAAGATTTATTTTCAGTTGCAATACAAAAAACTTGTTTGCGGCCAACATATGTTTTTTGTAGCTTCTGTCCTGTTACATGTCCTTTATTTGCAATGCTTACATGCATTTGCGTTTTTCCACTGGGATTTAGACGTGGCTTTGAAACATGAATAACGCCAGGAAATTCAAGATAACTTGCTAGTAACGCTGCTTCATAGTGTTCATTGCGAACTTGTGTCCAATGCCATTTTTCTTTTTGGTTTGGTTTACAAGATTGAAAACCATCTGCCAACAAAAAACCTGACAACCAAGCTTTGCGTTGTTTTGAATTCATTTGTAATATTTTTTCTGTCCAATTTGTTCTGTATTTGCGCCATGTCCAATCAACTTCAATGCCTTCATGTTCTTCTTCTATTAAAAGAGCGTTAACAATAATGTTTGATTCAGTATTGATTTCAGCAGTGGTTTCTACTTTGGAAAGCATATAGTTTTTTCCAGTTTCCCATCCGCATTGTGCACTGTTATTTCGTTTACGTTTTTTAACATACCAACGATGTTCTAAGGTTGACTGCACACAAAAAGAATGGTTGTGTTGCATCTGCCAAACATCATCTTCATATGCGTTAATAATTTCAAGAATAGGTTTCCATTCTTTAATTTCTTTTTCTTCGTTATAAGTCAACACTAATTCTCCAATGTTTAATTCTTCATATTTTTTCCATCCTGTTTTTGTAAGTACTTGAGTACTATCCACGGGTACACAATACAGTAAACGTTTACTAATATCCCTGGTAGCCACACCAAATTGTTCTTGGTTGTAACTATGGATATCTACTTCAGGATTGATAACCATAGAAGCATATTCACCGTTATCCCACAGGGCTAGATATCCAGCAAGACAACGTAGCTCTAATGCTTTTGCATCAATACCAATAAGATTCCAATCGTCTGGCGCATGAAACAGACTGCGGCATTCATGTCCATAGGGTGAATAACCTGCTGGAACTTGACCCATGTTTGGAAATCGATGCGCACAACGCCCGGTAATACAACCGTTAGTAACTACATCACCATGCATGCGACCATCTTCATTGTTAACAAGCTTGAGCCAAGCATTGTTTCCATCTGCAATTTGACCTAGTCGTTTCTTGACTAGCATGTATTCCGCTAAAGGCTTTGCTTCTGGGTAAGGCAATCGTTCAAGTACCTCATCATCAAGGATTGGGTTTCCTTTTTCAGTTGTCTTTTCAGGTTGCCATCCATACTTGGACTTGAGCCTATCGACAATTTGTTGACGAGATCCAGGATTAAATTCTTCGATTCGAATTTTTTCATACGGAACTCCTTTGACATAACCTCGGGTAGTGTTGTTTACTTTTGGCGTGAACCAATCGCTGTGTTCAATAGGTGGGAAGATTTGTTTCAGTTGACTTTCGAGGTCTGCTTGCTTTGCTCGTAACACATCCACAAGATCAAGAGCTGCATCCACATCAAAAGGAATGCCTGCTCTAATTTGTTTATTAATTGCCAAGGCAAAGTCGTGCTCAACTTTGAGTGCAGGTTCTGGATAGTCTTGTTTGCAAATGTGTTCCCAAAGTTTCTTTGTAACCTCAACGTCTTGGACGCAGTACTGCAGCATTTCTTCTGAGTAGTGCGAGAAATCTTTGAAGTTAATCTTGTGATCAGCGAGTCGCCAACCCCACGCTTTGAGTCCGGCAGAACCACGTAACTTCGGTGGAACTTCCGTATATTGTTCTGTATCAAGTTCATAGAGTAGTTCTTTGGGCCAGATCAATCTGGTACAGATGAGTGTGTCTAAGACACGTGCGTTGTGTTGAAAGTTGTGTAACTTTTGTAAAACTGGTATGTCATAAAAAATTACATTGTGGCCAATGAGTACATCGGCAGCTGCCAGATGAGCAAGAGCAGCAGTAATGCTGTCAGGCCCATAAGTAAAAGTTTGTTGCTTTGTGATGTCATATACAACAATGCAATAGACAACAGTTGCCTGATCATAAAGCCCGTTGGTTTCACAATCGAAGATCAACCAAGATTCATTTGCGGAACTTGGCTTCGTCGCAAACTTCGAATTCATTACCGGCAAGGGCTGCGTCATTTTTATTGATCCAAGTCAGGATTTGTTGTGCACCCGCACGGTAAGGATGAGAGAAGATTTTATTCAGAGCAGTATCTGAATCGAGTGGTACCAATTCAAATGCATTGGATTGACGGTTGGCCGAGATGGCATGCGGGATGCCATCCTGGTAACACGCAATGACGTAAGACATGTTGCGGTAACAAGACGATCAGATACTACTACATTTTTACTAGGCTGCAACCTTTTGGTTTGACTTGTTGTAACCAACAAATCCACCAGCTTTTTTACGTTGCGTTAATGCAGCCATAGCTTCTGATCCAGCACGCTGGCTACCATGCACTAACAATGCAAATGGCTTGTCACCTAAGCAGTGACTGTCATCATGATCAATCTCAAGCCCAAAGTCAATAGCTTCTTGCTCTGTGTATACCACACGGGCATAACGCTTGAATGTCCTTGGGTATTGAGCAATCATTGAATCAAGTACACCACCATATGATGCAGTGAAGTACATGTTTTTAGGCATATGCTTGCGTAGGTTGTACCACATGCCAAGGGATTTAGTAAACGAATAGAACGTCATGTTACTAAAATTCCTGGCAGCATTCATCCATGCATGCATGTACAGCTCTGTGTAGTAATCACCTGACTCATGTACACGGACAAGGTCCAGTACTGGTTGTACAGCAAGAGACATTTCAATAACACCTGTCAATACATTAAGTTGTTTCTTGGTATCTGATTCGGTGGAATAGATAGCTTCACGAATCAAATCCCAGTTATGCCAACGAGCTTCACGTACGTTAGGACGTACCTCTGCCATGGCTGCAAAGCAACGGAACTCATCTGCAACTGTGCCGGTGTATTGCGGTAGATCAGTGATCTTACCAGTGGTACGGTCTGCAAAAGTTTTACAAACACCAGCACAAGGACATGAGTATCCAGCTGGTAATGAAAAGATAAGACGCTTAGAAAGCTTGGCGTTTCCTGTAGCAAACTTGAGGAGTTTCATTTGAATTCAGTTGAGGTTGTTGTGGATTTCTTTGTTAAGTGCATCAGCCATTTCTTTTAATACCTGGTGATTTGAATCGCTATTATTAATAGAATTAACTGGTTCGCTATCACAGTAAAAGAATCGAATACCTTCTAACAAAAGCAAGCCAAGCATAGTGTCTGCAGAACGGACATCAGCTTCGGCTAGCTTTATAACACAATCAGTTTGAAGTGGAGTAAGTTGCATTTGAATGATAAGTAAAGTTAATGAATGAGTTTAAGGACATCTCAGGTCCATTGTCCCGTACGGGAATAAAGTTTAAGCCACAAGTTCAGTGAAAATATTACATTCTTTAGCAAAAAATAAATTTTGTTCAGGTTCGGGAAAGTCAAGCGAACATTTACCCTTAAGCCACATAACACAACGTTCGCAAGAATGTGTAACAACAGAATTTCGCCTAGGGATTTCAGGAAATACTTTCTTGTGGCCAACACCAAACCATATCTGCTCCACAGTATGGCGCGAGATGTTGTGTCGTTGAGCTGTTGCTTTGGGACTATCTGGCGACAAGAGAATGTCGCGGACAGCCTCTGGAGAAACTTTCGTCATGGTTACCCCCAGCGGGCAAGGACGGCGCGGGCTAGTACCAGATCCCACGGATGACCTTGCGGGTGAGGCTGTGACTTGGCGAACGGAACCCATGCCTCCTCGGCCAGGTCCATCAGCTCCTCATTCGTCGGCGCCACCGGCTCGGGCTGGTCGTAACGGTTCCAGAACACTTCGGCCAACCCTTCTGCATCACCAGGCACTGGCATGGGCGGCCACACCGGCTGCTCAGCCAGGGCGGCGCGGGCTCGGGAAACGCGATCCTCAGTGATGGCCATAGGCTTGGCGTCAACTGCTCTCATTTCAAGTAGCAGCTCAACTGAATCAACCAGCTCTTCGCACAGGGCGCGGAAGTCGGGGTTAGTCATGGTGTAATTGATTCACAGTAGGTTGCTTGAACAATAGGTAACTCACACTCAAAACATAACCTGCATTGAGCGTGGGTACATGGTGATGCAAGGTGATCCCACTGTACCTGTACATATGGAGATCTAGTTCCAGTACGTGAAGTTTTGTAAATGTAACCAGTGACTGTACCTAAGCGTTGTACTCGGTACTGTGCAATACGATCACTTGTTGCTTTGTCTTTTGTTTGTATATAGGTGGGCTTAGGCTTTTCAGCTACGCGATCACCAGTTTTGAACCGAGGTGGATTTGCTTTAGACATGAGTCCAGATTTTGCGGTTTACTATACGAGATACAGTTTGATTACTGATACCAAATATTTTTGCAAGTTGCCGTTGGTTCATTCCTTTTTTATGCATATGCCTAAGTTTTATTACATTGGACTCAAGCAAGACTGATTGAGGATTTGCTGAACCAACTCCAAAAGGATTGACAAGTGTAACACTATCTGGTTCTGGACCTGGTTTAGGTATTTCATATTTTTCAATTGTTTTATAGTGTGCTTTGCAATCTAAACAACGACAATAACGAAACGTTACATTTTTAGTTTGGCGGTCAGTAGAAGTAACACGAGTGTTAATACTGTTGCATGCACGGCATCTCATTGTGGATCAGTAGAACAAGGTGCATTGTCATCAGGTGGAACAAGCTTGTCAAGCTGTAACCCATCCAGTAAATACATAGTGTTTTCTTCTCCAAGAAGCTTGAATGCATCTTCAATCAAGTTAAACTTGCGTTCATCTGGCTTGTAGTAATCCTGGAGGATTTCATCAGCCCGATCAAAGTTTTCTGGATCTCCAGTTAAACGTTTAACAACATCGCTAGGCATACTATCAACTAAGTTTGTGATGATTGCATCACGCACTATTGTCCAAGCAAAGCGAGGAATGTGTTCGAGTACTTGGTTAACTAAGTCATGGTCAATGAATTGATCTTCTGTCATGAGGTAAGACCCCAGCTTGCACTGGGGCCAGAGGATGTAGTGTTGATCCTACGCTGCTTGAGCGCTGGTGTCTAGTATGTCATCCATTACGCCTGCATCGCGTAGCTTGTCAATCATGTCACACATGATGTTGGCATGTTCACGGGTCTTTTCCATGAAGTGCTTAGCTCGTTCAGCGTTAATGGTATGTACACAACCATTAGGTTCTACATAGACCCAGCTACCGTCAGGTTGTGGTTGGCCTTGGAGCGCAAGACGTTCTGAGTTACGAACATACTTGAGTTCAACATTGTGATAGTCTTGTAGCCCATCTGTTGCAGTCCATGTAGCACCAACGTTGTAACGCTGATCAGAATCTTGATACGCATGTACGGTTGGGATTAGGTTTTTAAAACAAGCAAAGATTTCCATTGAGTTAAATGTGTGATGGTTGGTAGGAGCGACAGGACTTGCACCTGCAAGGTCAAAGACCGACGCATTTTAAGTGCGTTCTGTTTACTAATTTCAGCACGCTCCCGTACTTGGACTCACATCTACGTCTATTGACGTTGAATGCCAAGTGTGATCTTGTGGCAATGGCTCACAGCCATATGCCCATGTATCGTAGTCATCCTCATTGCGAGGATCTTCTATCAATACGTAGTGAGGTGAGTTGTCATGTATGTACTCACCAAGATTTGCCAGTGCCATTGCTAGCAGCTGTTCTTCTTCCAATGTTATGTTACGGTGCTCATGATCTTGATCTGTGTGCTTGGTGAATGGTTCAGTCATAGGTGGTGCTGGTCCTAGTGTCGAGGCTAAGGCCAGCAAGTCTGTGGGGACTACGCAGATTGTAGCTTATAAACCGAGGTATGCCTGGATTTGTTTTTGTAAAAACTGAGATGCGGTTGGTAAATTTTCTTTAAGTTTATTAAAACCTGCGGCTTGCGCAACGCCTGTTAAAAAGTTTTGCTGAATAGGTTCGTCGTGATACATACGCACACGTCTAATGCTTGTAGGGTCTACGGTTGCATTTGCTCCAGCAATTTCAGCAATGGGTTGAGCAACCCAATCTACTCGTCCAACCTTAGGATTAATTCTTGAATTGAATCTTTCGGTATCATTAACTGCAATTGATCCTTGGTACTTTAATACATCAGGTTTTTGTTGAGAGATAACACGATAGTCTGGATCAACATCTAATAATTCAAAAGATGGATTGTATTCAATTGGTGATTGTCTATTTGTTAAATCAAATGCACGATAGCCTCCTGGTGATTGGTAAAGTTTTAAAGTTGTTTCTGGATTTTGTTTAAGATAATTTTGAATGCGGTCTTCTACATCACCAAGATGTCGAATGGTTGCATTCCTTTCTGCATGGTACGGACCAGCAACATCCCAATCCATCATGGGTGTATCTTTAAATCCAATAAACTCTTGGATCACACCAGGTGATTCTGTTGTTGGGCGAACTTGATTTGTTGGTAGTTTGTGTTGACGTTTGTAATAAACTCCAGGCTCTAACACATAGTGAGTTGTTGGATACTTAAGCGTTTCAGAAAGATTAGAAGTAATTCCTACACGTCCAAGCAACTGATCAAATTCGTATGCACCTCTATCGACTTGTTGTGATAGTTGACGTTGAGCAAATGCTTGTGCTTGGTGTAATACTTGGTTTAATTCAGGGTTATTTTGGCGTGTAACAATTGCTTGAGGATCGATGACAAATTGTTTAGACTTATCTGCTTGAGCAAACAGATCATTAAACACTTGCTCCCTGGTTATGGTTGACTGACCGGGTTTCAGTATGTGCTTTATACTTTGTAAAACGCCGCTCATATCTATCTAAAGCTTTGGATTCAACTGGTTTTAACCGAGCATACAAATTCACATCTTGCTTGTAAGATGCGTTCCAACATTGTTTGGACAACCTTGTATAAAGGGAATAAGCTTGGTCTAACAGTTCTTTGTTCATTTTAACTTAGTTTAATTTGCATTTGAATGCCAGCCTTAACTTTGTAGTTAAAGCTGGCAAGTCTGTGGGGACTAAGCAGATTGTAGCCTAGATTCCTGGACCTTCAACGCTTGTGAAAAAGCTTGTGTGTAGGAAACCTCTTGGCCACTATCAAGTCTTGCATTGCATGTGCCAACAATCTGCTTGACGGACATCATGCCTTTGTCTACTTCCAGTTGGATAGTGAACGTTGGCTTGTTGTCAAGCATTGCTAAGACAATGAAATGTTTCTTCTTACGAACACCATCGGCATAGCTGGATGCATCACCAACGCAATTGCGTACGGCTTGACCCCATGCTGCTAGTTGGTGTGTATCAATAGGTTGGATGAATGTCCAAGCCTGGTTAGCTAGCGTCAACTTGATAGGTTCAGGGAATAGGTCTTGAGGTAGTTTGTGATTGGTATTCTCAACCTTCCATGCTTCTGCTTGTACATAATCATGGAACTCAGTAAGTCGCCAACGCTTTGGTGGCGTTAGTGTTTCGATATTCTTCTCTTCTCTGTGACACAATACTTTATGCAGCATTTGCAATGTATCTTTCCATTCGGTAAAGTAATACTGAGTAAGCCCAGTGCTACTAGAGATAGTACTAGTCATACGATAAGCATTAGTCAACTCCGGAGCTTGAGTAACATGTTTATCTACTATGTGAAAGTAGGATGCAACAGGCATGTGTTCATTCAACCAGTTACTTACGCGGTTACCTTCGAATTGCCAGCGTGGATTATAAAGAGCTAATAGATTATTGATATGTGTTTGGTAGTAATCAACAGGACAATCAGGCCATACACGATTGACATAACCAATGGCTTCAAACAACACAGTGATTTGATTCCATGGATGTTTAACAACCATCTCTGATTGATTTTCTGTATCATTTAGACGCAGTATAACTTCATCACACTTGGTTTGAATCCATTTACGAAAGAATGGTTTGTCAATGATGTGACGAATGGGTTTGTGGTAACCCCAGTTGTAATCATACGGGGCACCTTTTAAGCCATCAATAATTGCAAAAACATTATTAACTGAAGGCTTCCAAGTATGCCAGTCTTCTTCTGGTATGTAACGTTCCATCTCAAGTAACTTAACATAGCTTGAATTCTTGATGCGTCCAAATATCCCATGACGAGAATCATTCCATGTAGGAATTGTTTCTGCTAGTGAATCGTTGAAGCGTTTAACTAATTCACGTATTTGTCCACCTTTCTTCCAAGCTAGCTGTGGTATCAGAGACATGAGCCTGTCATAACCATCAACAATATTTTGTCTGGTTACAACACGTGAATAGGTAATGAAATTAGATTTGCCATGTGGAATTAATTGTGTGTCTTGTATTCTGTTTAATTCATAAGGGATCATATTCCTAGAAGTCTTGTTATCTTTATATGCAAAGGCAAAGCCATACACATAGTCTTGTTCTTTACCTTTAGGCGGTAGCCATGCGGCATACCATACTGATTCATAGTGATACAAGATACTTACGGTTTTAAAACTTGTGTCTACAGCACGTTTGAATTCATGCCACCTACGTTCGACAGGCTCAGGATTGATCAAGTCAATTGCATCTTGTACCAATGATGCTTTGATTGCATCTTCTGGTACAAAAGTATAGGGTTGACCCAGTGGAAACTTAGGCTTAGCTGATTTAGTCTTTGAGTTAGTAGTGCGAGCTAGTTGCTTGAGCGTTGGGTCATACGCAAGTAACTCGACTTGTAAGTTTTCAGGGAGTTGGAATTGCATAGTGAGTTTGTAGTGAGTGAGTAATGTTAAGCAGTTTAACGTCATGCTTAGGACGGTAGGTTATTTAATTAACTAAGAGTTTTAATAGTTTCATTTAGCAAATCGATGAGTGCTTCCTTTGTCATTAAAACTTGATCAAGATCATTGTTATCTTCTGTATACTCATTGCTGTCTTCATCTTCATAATCATCGGTAAACTCTTCATTGTTTGTACTGTACAAACTGTTTGCTAGTTCTTGTATATGAATAACAACCCTTGACCTGTCGCGGTAACCAAGTTGTTCTAAATCTTGAATCAAGCTAGCGTATGACCAACGTAGAACAGTTTTAACAAGCTGTTCTTCAGCATGTTTCTTTATGTTGTATACACTACCTCCTGCTGCAAGAGCATCAGAGTGTGCGCTTTGAAACCATTCGTTGATAGTAGAACCAGAAGGGAAAGTCATTAGATTAAATGTTAAGGGATGTGTGATTTGATAAGCAGTTTAACGTCATGCTTAGGACGGTAGGTTACACGTCTAGATCGGAGTTGTCAACTTCGACCAGTCGCCAATCCAGATTGAGTGAATCAAGATAGCTACAGAAGTCATCTTCATCCACAGGAATTGATTCCTCTGTATCCACAATAAACCTTGCTTCACATACTCCATGATCAAACTCAGCAGGGCTGATGTTTGATGGTGGATAAACAAGGATACTGTTTTCAACCAGTGCTTCAACTGTGCAATAGTCATCTGTAATTTGTAATCTGTGGATAGCTAGGACTGACATGCGTTAGACCTCGATAGGTTGTTTGACTTGTGCAAACCTGGTACCAGGACCATACTTGGCAACGATATCAGGGAATGCATCAAGCAAACGTTGACGATTAGTTGGATCTGCATAGCGTAATGCTTGTGCAAGTGCGGATACAAATGAGCCTCCGTATTGATCCATCAGTGTGATCATGGCGTGGAGTTGAGTTGATGTCATGTGAGTTAGATCAGAGAAGTTTCAGGTTGCGCTTGGACAACCCTGTGCCAGGGATCGAGATCGATCCACGGACACCAGAGTTACGGGCGTTCAACGTGAGTTGAAACGGTCCAAGTTTAAATGATTTGCTAAAAGATCGTATTCCATGCTCAGAAATGTTAATTCCGGCAATGGTTTGATCAAAATTGATTACAGATTTCTTAGTCATTGGGCAATGCCTCCAGTGCGCGGCGGATAAGGGCGTAACCCTCCTCACTAAGACACGGTTGATCTGAGAAGTCATGGCTCACCAATGCCAACGCCTGCTCCTTCAAACTCGGCGGCTTGGGGCGGCGAACGGCGCGAAGTTCAACCAATGGGTCTTTGCGATGAGTTGGATTACCAAACCACCTAGCTTCATTTATGTATTGGCAACACGCCTCCAGCTCCTGGTCGGCGCCAGCTTTGAATGCTAAAGCTGCCAACTCTTTGTCCTTGAGTGAAGGACCAACTCCTTGTTCGTGGGGGTAGCAGATTTTATCTATCCAATACTGGAGTTGATTTGGGGTCGGGATAAGGTCAGTCATTTGGTAATGCTTCCAGTGCGCGGCAGATAATGTGCACAGCTTCAATGGTATCCATATTAGTTTCTGCAGCCTTTTGCAAGTGAAGCATTGCAGTCAGCGCCTGCTTCTTCAGCGTCGGAGGTTTGGGGCGGCGGGCGGCGCGGAGTTCGGTGGCAAAGCCGTGGAAGTCTTCGTGCTGCATGTACTCACAACACGCCTCAAGCTCATGGTCGGCGCCCCAGCGGGCGGCTTGGGTGGCAACGTATTCAACAAACTCACCATGACTGGGAAGCCAACTATGGCGCCACTGCTGCATCAGCTCAGGCGGTGGGGTGATTGGGTGTTGGTTAGTCATCGTTGTAATCCTCAGAGTTGGTTTCAGTTAACACAAAGCTTAATGAAAGGATTGGACCAGAGTCTACTAATAGATCTGAGTCTTTGATCGGTGGATAGTACATAGCTTGTAGTCCACCGGTAGCAATAGTAATGTGCTCTTTGTATGCAACCTCTAACAATATTTGTGCACGTTTCTTAAGACGTGCAATTGTTGGTACTTCATGTGGATCAGTCCACCACCAATCGAGAGCAGTCATTGCTACATGGACACGTTCAAAGTTAAACGTCTCGAGAATGTAATCAATCTCGTCGTTCATTTGAGATCCTCTGGCAGTAGTGCCTGAGTATCAGCTTCGTCCATGTTGGTCATCATAAACTTTTGTCCGTCGGGACTAATAAAGCCACCGACGAATCCAACACCAAACTTATCTGCAGATTCTTTCATCCGCGCAACAAGTTGCATAGCTTCAAGGCGTTGGCGATCTACTGCATCAGGGATGCGTGGCTTGGGTGCGTCGTTGATTAGGGACATGAGTTTCAGTTGAGTGAGTGTGTAATCTATCATGGCTGTCAACCCTTGGCCATGGGCACGTAACAAGTGTTACGATGACTGAGTCTTGCAAGACCCAGTGGCCACTGGTTGTTTCGTTAGGGGTTCCATTGTTCAGGCCAATGGAAATGCATGGAGTGTCTGGCCGCACCAAACTTAGGTTCTAATGCGAACCAACTCCATGCTTAACCATCTTGTTGATGTCAACAAAATGGTCTAACCCCTTGGTATGACTGATGTATTAGTTGAGTACACAAAACAGCCAATACATCATTAACTTATTCTTAACCTTGCCGTATGAGTACATGCTCGGTGCATGCGCGGTACTTGCTCGGTTACTTGTAATGGACTTGGCGTATGCGATAGCTAAGGACATCCCTTGACCAGGTACTGTCTGGATGATTGATTACTGCATCGAATGCTTCCTCGATTGCATCATTGGAACCACCATGGTGCAGTGCATCGATTACTGTATAGTCCAATGCATCCATTAGATCATCGACAGTAGTACGGTTACGTGTAGGTAAGTCTCTAGCTTTAGCTTTGTAGTAATCATTGATGTCATCAGGATAGTCTGCTACTGTCATGAGATTAGTTAGTGAGGGGATAGGGGATAGTTAGAAGGAAGTACCTTAAGAGATTAAAGGTATTCCTGGTACTCTTGACGGGGGTGCAGGGGGTGGACAGTAGTTATCTGTCAATACCCCTGAGTTAAACTAGGTGTAACAGTAAAGGATCAATGGAGTTAGCTGGTAAGTTTGCAGGAATATTTAACAATAATCCTGGAGCTTTTAATGAAGGAGCTGAGTTTGATGCATCAAGATTACCTGGGCAACCACTTGAAAGTTTATCTGCTTTGCAGTTGAACAAGATGTTTGGTCGAGGTAATTCTTTGAACACAGCAGTGAATGCATCTAATGCAAATAAAAGTGGAATAGCTGGATTAATACTTGATTATGCAGGGAGTAGAGGCATTGATGCAGTAGGTAACGCAGTAGGTAATGTGATATCTAAAGGAATGCGTTATGCAGCTCCGGGGCTAGCAACAGCAGGTGCAGTAGGCTCGTTGCCTACCTTAGGTGCGGCTGCAGTCACTAGCCTTGGAACTGACATGGCATTTCCTGCGTCCACTGGAGGTGGTTACGACACATTAGATCCTGCTGCTGCAGCAATGCGTCAACGGATGATGCGTCGTTAGATTAGGTAGAGAAGCCTAATCCAGCTGTCTGGATGGTCTGGTTCGACCTCGTCTTCACCTGGCGTGAAGCAGACTGAGTCGAAGGTCCACTCTTCGAGGTCTTCGAGGCACGGGATGTCGTACCAACCTTCGAGGTCTTTACGTTCTTCACGACTGTAGTTACCTCCGCTTGGTACCCAGTAGTAGCGATAGGTTCCACGCTTGTTTCGGTAGATACTACCGGGCTTGGGGATACCTCCTTCGTTTGGATCGTAGTTAACTTCTGGTTCGAACTGGAGTTCAGCTTCGTCACCAGTGAGGGGTTCGTAGCCAACTGCGTAGGCAATGAGTTGTTGTTCCGTTGTAAGAGCCATGTGATTGCTTGGATGAGTAAGGTGAATAGGATGTAGACACCCGCCACAATTAATGTGACGGTGTCATAGTTAGATTGCTGCGTCTTCATAGTAGTCAGGCTCGTATTGTTCGCGTAATGCATTAGCCATTTCGTAGGCCAGGTCCGCCATTGCGTCTACGTAGTCAGCAACGGCTTGGTCCTGGAGTTGATCAAGTTCTGGTTGTGAGTAAGTCAATGTTGAGTTGCAATGGGATAGTTGGAATCCCGATAACTGTCAGTTATCAGGAATCCGAGTAGTTTAAGGACGTACTCAGGTCCATTCAACTATTAGATTTTAGATCCCCCCCCTGGCACTCTTAAACCATTGATGTGGTTACGACTGCTGCAGTGGGGGTGGTGGGGGTGAGCAACTATCTTCTGTTTGTAGTGCGTAAGTTAAACGCACAGAAGACTTATTGTTGCTGATGTAGATAGTTAGTCGATCATTCTTACAGCAAACTGTGACATGATCGGGGTTGTTGAAATCGAGTTGATCAGTAAGCATCATGTGATTAGTTGTGTACAACAAAGTCTGAATGAGTAGTTAGCTCATTGATGGGGATGACGTCCACACCCTTGAGTTCTTCAAGTTGTGGGAGTAGCCCAATGCCATACTCTTCGTAATCTTCAGATTGATCTTCGATTACTTCACAGCCAGCATCTTCGAGCTGGTCAATGGCTTGGTCCCAGGTGTTGGCCTGGACCAGGACGTTAGCATAGCGACCGGTTAGGTCCGTGACAAGTGCTACGTAATGAGTCATGGTTGTGCCTCTAGTTCGGCGGCAATAGTAAGAAGTTTGTCAAGCACTTGCTGCACCTCAGCAGGTGTGCCACCCTCAGGCTCAACCTGATCTGCAACAGCGCGAAGGGCGGCGGCAATTTGATGACTGCGAGTTGCTGTGTAGCAACCAAGAACTATGGGAGTGGTCATTGCGGCATCCAACACAGCCTGCGCGGCGGGGGAAAGGACCATTTTCGTGGCGTCAGGAAATTGGTCAGTCACGGCTGTGCCTCCAGTTCGGCGGCGATGGCGAGGAGTTTTAGGTGATCTTGCACACACTCCATCATTGGCGCAGCAGCGCGAAGGGCGGCGGCGAGGCACAGCTCCTGCCAGTTGCCATCGAACGGGCCGCAAAGCTCGTAGCGTTCACTGAAGGCATCCAACACAGCCTGCGCGGCGGGGGAAAGGTTAGTCATGGCTTGAGGGGTTGAGTTGGTTGAGTTGAGTGGTTGGGCATTTGGATAAGCTTGGTTACATCAGTACCAAGTACTGCACCAACAGTGATTGCGGCGATAGCAGTGACAAAGAATCCAACGATGAATGGTTCTAATGGATGAGTAGTTTGCTCACCATAAGAATCAAGTTGGATGTACTTGCCTTTGTCTAGTTTGATAATGTGTTTCACGTAGGCAGGTTAGTAGTGTTGATGTAGACCTCAGGTGTGAGGCCTACAGAAAACCTACCGAGCGATACGATGCCGTATCATAGGGAAGGGTTAAGTGTAGGCGTCAAGCAACTGCAGTTTGTTCAACTGATGTTACAGTTTTGCTCATTGGCATACGCTCTAAATAAGCGTAGTTAAGACGGATTTCTGGACACTTGAGTGTTTTATGAACACCGTCTTCTGTGTAGTGGGAGCGGACGCGGTTGATAGCTAAGTCGCCATGGAAGACGACCCAGGTATTGACTAGGTCTTCACCTGCTTTTACAGCAGAGAGCAAGCCATTGCTATTGGTGACTACCACCCGCAGCTTGTTTTGCTTGGCATCTTCGTAGGCGATAGTAACTTCCAGCCACTCTTTGTCGTCAAAGGTGGCGAGACGAGTGTGGATAATCTTACCGGTGCCGTTGACTTTAAGCATGGTTAACACTGAGTTGAGTTAGTGGCGTAGTACATATGTATCTACGGCAGACAATGAAGTCTGCAGAGAGGACCGGAGTCCTCTGGGCAAACATCAGTTAGTCTTCGATGCCGTACTCCTGTTCCCACTTCAGTGCTAGTCGGTTGATGTCAACCTTCTTCTGAAGTATGGCACAGATTGGCAGCAGGTCTTCGAACTTAGCCATGCCATCTTGGAACTCATAGAACAATTCGAGAGCAGCTTGACGCTTCTCTTCGATGTTCCAATCGATACAAGGTAGATGGGCATTGGAGTCTCGACGAGCCAATAGCCGGGCATCGTGGATTAGAAGATGTTCAACTTGTGCAACGTTCATGGTATTGAACTAGGTTGAGTTGATAGCAGACATGAAGTCTGCAGAAAGGGCCGAAACCCTCTGGGCAAACATCAAATTTGAATCAAATTAGAAGTTATGTAGACCAGCAGAACAATAGTTGTACAAGTCAACCATTGCTGCGTGAAGGGCACTCATGCTGGTAGGGAATTCCATAAAAGTACGTGTGTACTCATCGATCCATTCTGTTTCACCAAAGTGACCATCGTCAAATTGGAAATGGAGTTGAGTAGAATCACCGCCATTCCAGATAACTCTGTCATGTGAATCGATGCAGGGTTGATAGATTTGCATTGGTTTGAATTGAAATTAATAAATGTTAGACAAGAACTAGTTGTGATTGAAGCTGTAACCAGTTGGTAACTGACATGACTGCCAGTCGTGGAGCCGGAACATCAAGCTGTGCGTCATACCATGCGAAGCTAAGTTCCATGGCATGATCTTCTGCTTGTTGTTGCGTCTGGAACAGTTCTGGTTCACCATTCACAACACATACGTATGCGTTCTTGATAAGTGACATGAGTTAAGTTAAGCCACACTCAGTGTGTGGCAATTACTGAGGCTAGGAGTTGCACCTAGCCCTACACCTTGTAGTGCAGTACTACAGCTCAGTCATACATAGCATCTTCTATTGCCTTCTCATGAAGGTAACGAATGACGCCACGTATCTCCTGGAGAGTTAGATGACCTGTTGGGTTGGCTAAACCAGGAAGCCAGGCCTCGTATGTAGTCTCTACTCCTGGGGCAATAATGCCCATCAGTCCAGAACCTGGAGGGCCTGTGACGATAGTGAGATACACAACGTCGTCCGTATATTCCAGGAAGTAACCCCCTGGAACATTGGCATGTTTGATCCAACCTTTACTAAGGTCAAGATCACCGTTGATAGCCATGGATAACTCTATGTATGCAGTGCCTATCTCTGCGGGAGGCAATAGTTGAGTGGGGAATTTGATTCCCCGGCTCACGCCTGGTACTCAACGTTCAGCAATCATCTGAACCAGAAGGTTGATGTAAATCTCTGCGTATGTCATGTGCGGAAAATCGTGTTGCACATGACGTGTGATAACTGTTGCGTTGTCCAACTCTTGTTCAGTAAAGTACTGACGGAGTTGTTGATATGTGGTTGTCATGGTCTTGAGTGAGCCACACTCAGTGTGTGGCAATTGCTAGACCAGGGTTTGCACCTGGTCACCCGCTTTAACGGATTAGCTTATGAGGACGAACAGACCATTGACGATCAATGGTGATGCTCGCTTTGGGATCTGACTTAATTAAGTCAATCCCTCTTTGGAGCTGTTCTGTTTCAAGAATAGCCCTGTAGCGATAAGCAGATTCTTCATCTGCATAAACGCCTTGTACCCAAGTGTCTCCTTGGTCGTAATCACAGATTACAGAACCCATAAGAACGTAGACTTGGTCCACAGGAATCTCCTGTTGTGCAGTGCCTATCTCTGCGGGAGGCAATAGCTGTGGGAGGGTTTGCACCTCCCAACTCGCTTGTACGAATCAGCGCTTGACTGGAGGAATCTTCGGCATGATTGCATTGGCAAGACCAATGCGAGCAGCCATGATTGCTAAGCCAAGCTTCTCCTTGCTCTGATCTTTCTCCAATGCCTTGGCGGCATTAGCGAATTGTTGAGCAAGGTTCTTACGAATTGCCACGGTGTTACTCGTGTGTGCGGTACCCATCTCCGCTGGGGGTAATACTGAGTGAGGGATTCGATCCCTCGGCTCACGCCTGGTACTCAGTTAGTTCGATAGTTGTTGGCTGCACACCAAGCCATGTGAACCTGGTGAGCTTTCACTGGCCAGTCATGCTGGATACATTGAGTTGCAGTTGCAGCCTCAAGTTTCTGTACGCTGAGCTGTGTGCCAACAGTTGCGATGACGCCGAATACAAACATGTATGAAGCGATGAGTGAACGTGTCATTGTGTTGAGATGTGTGCGAGTGTTAGATGTGAATGCTTGGGCTTACCTGTGGAAAACCTGTGGAAAACCCCAGTGCCAAGCGAACTACAGTTCTATCTGAACCCTGTCGTGCGAAGGATCCTTCCCCAATTTCAGGCGCGATACGAATTCGTATCAGCCTTGATTTAGTGTATCGTTACCCTCGGGGGTGCTACTTACTCTCTTAGCGAACGAAGTGAGCGGTCTTCGTTCTTCCTACGAGCGAAGCGAGGTTAACTTCCCAACTTTCCCTCCTCATGCTCTGGTTCAGAACCAAGAACGCTTTCTGATACCATCACGCAGTTCTTTTTTTTCCTCCCATATTCGCACTCGGATAGGGGTTGGGAGAAGCGTCAGCTAATTCTGTACCCTATTTGAGATGTATACGACCCCTTTAGTAAGTACATTGACTCATTTTGGGGGTGATTTGGTTTATTTTTTAAAAATTACAATACCTAACTAGGGGTAAAAGTTGGTTTTTGTACGTTATTGCGGTAAGTAGCCCAAGAATTCACACAAAAAAGCCGGGGTAAATACCCCCGGCGATTACCATTGTAAAAAATTTATTATTCTCCTTTCTTAGCCTTGTATGCGAGCGTTGCATTCATGGCTTTTTTAAAAGCATCCTCATCGGGAAGCTCATATGCCAGTTCTTTTTTAGCTGAAGTTACAAAATCACGTACTTCCAGCGAATCTTTCCCCTTACCAGCCATCTCCATGGCTTTGTTTTTAATAGTTTCTAGGGCTTCTACCCTTTGTTGGCGCGTTCCTGCGTCCATTCCTGGTACTGATGCGTTATTCTTTAAATATAACGCCTCTATTTCTAAGATTTGCCAACAATAGAATGTTGAGAGGTAATCAAACGGTTATAGACCAGAATTATGGCTTCATATTACAGCGATCCTAATTTACAAGCTGCTCTCTTGGCGCAAGCTGCGTATGAAGCCGACAGACAGAAAGAAGGTGGAGACCAAGGCGGTGGATTTATTGATGCGTTAGGTAAAGCGGCGTTAGTTGCTGGTGCTGGTGTAGCTGCTGGCTTAGGTGCTAAGCGTTTATTAGCAAATCGTGCAGCTCGTACCGCAACTCAAAATGTTTCAGTAGAAGATTTGGGTAGCACTGCACGTAAAGCTGAAGAAACTGTGCGTCGCGCAGCTGGTCGTCAACAAACTGCACCTCCTCCAAGTCAACGTCCCCCAGCGCCTAGCCAACCGCCTACTGCACGGCCAACTCCTGGTGGGATGGTGGAACGTTTGGGCACCATGGAGGAAAATGCCCGTGTTGCCAGGGCAGAAAGAATGCCTGGTATTGTGCAAACAGATTTAAGTAACATTTCACCCGAACGTGCGCGTGCAACTTTAGGAATCCAGAAAGTTTCTGTAGAAGATTTGGGCAACCCACCAGCAGCAACGGGTGGTCAAGGTCTGTTAGGGCAATTTTCTCCTTATGGTCAATTACAAGAAGGCGTTGACGACGTTGTTTCTGAAATTAAAGCTCTTCCGCCCACTCGTCCTAGTGGCACGGACTTTTTAGCAAATCAACTTGGCGGTCGTGGCTACATTGAACAGACTGTTCTAAATCGTGCAGCAGAACAAGCCGCTGGTGATCTGATTGATGAAGTCAGCGCATTCAGCAACAAAGGCGCCAGGAGTGAGATTGCAAGGCAAGCAGCCAGCATCCAATCACAAGAACGCAAGAACCTCTGGAACCTGGTAAGCGAGATTCAAAATGAAACGCTCGTAAACCAACAACAGACAACACGTGCTTTTAACGTCGACCAGGCAATCAACGCCTTGGAATCGGGCGAAGATCAAATGACGGGGCGCACCATGAGTGCACTGCAGCGTAATGAAGATATCGACATTGGTACCGTAGACCGTTTACAAGATACGTATGAAGCACCTCTGCGTACACAGACTCAACCTACGGAAGCATTAGCTAATCGCCAAGATGCTTCGGTTAACGCCGTGGCAGACATGATGCCTGATGGCCGCCCGCTTGATCAAGCTGAAGGTATTGACCTACGCACTGGCCAACGGTTTTCTTTAAATACACCTCGACAAACACGGACTGGCCTTGGTCCTGGACAAAGTGTTGAGATGACAAGTCAACCAGTTAGCACCACAGGTTTTGTTAAGGATTTTATTGCTAAGCAACGTGGAAACATTGCATCGCAACTAGAACAAGAAGGTGGTGCTGCAACTACAGGAAGAGTTGAAAAAGAATTAGCATCTCGCCTTGGACCTAAATCGTACGAGTATGGCAGTGAGTTTACAAAAACAAAACAAGCAATGGAAGTTGGCTTAGAAGATCCTCGTTATCTGCAAGCTGCTTCTTTGTCGCAAATGCCTAACACCCGTATGGTAAGTGGAACAGAGTTTGATGTAAATATTAAAGATGTGATGCAAGATGATCCAGAACTTGCCTTCCGTAAGCCATTTATCTCAGAACAGACTGCAATTAATTCTGAACAAGATTTTATCAATAAACAAAACGAAGTTAAAAATTGGCTTGGAGGTGTTCGACTTGAAGTCACTCCTCGTATCAATGCTTTAGCAAAACAACAGGCTGCTTTAGGTGAACAACAAAATATGTTGTTGTACAGTTTAAATCAAAAACCAGATCGCGAACTTGGGCAACAGCTTAGAAATGTTGCCAATCAAATGCAAAACAATGAGTCAGAACTTAATTTTCTTAACAACCGTTTAGCAGGTGCAACTAATACAGCCAACGAGCAACTTGAAGAACTTTCTAAATGGACGCCAAGCACCTTAGTTGATTGGAGCGGTGAGGGAACTGTTGTTCGCCCTAAGCGCACCGCACCTGACACTATGTCTTTTGAAGCCGAGGGTGGCGAGCTTTCTAATATTGAACGCGGTGCCAGGATGGCTCAACCTGGGCCTAATGATTTAGAAATTGTGCCAGGTGGTTTGCTTTCTGGTGGTCGTGCTAAATCCGTTTCAAACATTAATGCATTTGACCCCGAAACTGGAGAGCCTCTCAAAATGCAGGCCGCAAGCCGTACATCTATTCGTGGTGAAAACTCTGGAGAATCTTATTCTGATATCTTAAGTTCTGAAGATATGTATGGAGTCCAACGTGCAGCTATGGGTGCGTCATCCACATCTCCCGAAGCAGCTATTTCCCCATCAAATTCGCCTTCTGCTTGGCGTTTACCAGCCGGCTCTCGTAAGCAAGGCAAGCAAACAGTTAACGTTGTTGTTGCAGGCGGTCGTAAGTATGAGAACTATCCTGAGTTAAGCCAGAAACTTGATCAGACTATTTCTCAACTGAATATTCCAGAAGGTATGAGTGTAAAGATTGTGTCAGGAGGTGCTCGTGGCGCGGATACGTTAGCCGAAAGATATGCTCAAGAACGTGGCCTTGGTCTTCAAGTATTTCCTGCTAATTGGAATGAACAGGGGTTATCCGCTGGAACATTACGAAACACGCAAATGGCTAAAGAAGGTGACGTACTGGTAGCTTTCCCTGGCGGCTCGGGGACCGAAAACATGATTCGACAGATGACTCAAGATTTTGGTAAACCCGCTTATCGTGCTTCAGATATGGTTACGCAAACACCAACCCCTCAAAAACAAGAATCTTTTGATGTTGCCCGCCAGCTTAGACAACTTCAACTTACGGGTAAACCAGGGGAAGCTCAGTCTTTTCTTGATAAGATGATGAAACAAAGAGGAGTCTCTGTCGCAGGCGGAACCTTTTCTACTCTCAGGTAACCATGGCTGAAAAAAAGAAAGATAAAAAATGGATTCAAGGCACCGAGATGAAGGAAGGTGCTTTTACAGCTAAAGCTAAAAAACGTAAGATTACCACTGCGCAGCTGCAGGAGAACGTATTGTCTGATCCAGACAAGTACGACGAAAAAACGGTGAAGCAAGCCAATCTCCGTAAGACCTTGGTAGGATTACACAAGAAAAAGAAAGAAGGAAAAATTAAAGAATAATGGCAAAAGACGCTCGGCTTGATCTAGGTCGTTACATTCAAAACCCTTTTAACAGGCAAGGGCAGATTGGTAAGCGTGTCGACTTTGATGACTCGTTTCGCTCTAAGCCAGACACAGGCGCCTATCCCTGGAACCCATCAAGATTTAATAGCGAGGACTTGTTGAAACGTGGAATGACACGCAAAACAACACTGAACCCTGATCTTAACTTTGTTGGTAACTCACCGTTCTTTGATAGTAATGAAGAAGTTACGTCAGAGTATGAACTGTTTGAAGGCTTGGGTCGTTTTGATCGGCCTGTAGATTATGACTTTGATGAAGGACGGGCAAGGACCACACAACGTCCGCAAGATCAACCAGATTTTAATCCGCAGTGGATGGAAGCATACAAGATCAGTCCCACAGTAAATCCTAGTAAGACAGCTAAGAATCCAATGCCCAGGCTTCGGAACCCCGACCCTAACGGCTACTTGATGGCGCTGGCTGAAAAACGAGTCGAGAATGAAGTGGAAGACAAACCATCTATTGCACAGCTTTTGGATCGCAAGGGAGTAATGAAAGCTGAGCAAAGAAACCCAGACGATAGGCAAAGCGAGGAAACTGCTGATGAGACTGCAATAAACACAAATACATCTCCTGGTAAAACTCAAGAGTAACAACACATAAAATAGAAAGATAAGAGTTAAATAGATGAAGTTAGCTGGACTGCTGGGACGAGTATTAGCTAAGCCTGAAGTGTTGTCAAGGGCTGCTCGGATGCATCCGGATTCAGATGTTTTGCGCTATGCCAACAGCATTGCGGCAAAGGGTGGTTCCGAACTTCTATCTACTGCTTTACCAGGGGCTGCCCTTGGTGGTATTGTTAGCACTATTGCAACAGGCAATCCGCTTGCTGGTTTAGCTGTTGGTGCAGCAGACCTAGGCTTGAGTTATGGGGGAGCACGTGCATTGCAACAGTACGCTCCCAAAATGGCAGGTAAATATGGCTATCAACTTAGCCCTAAAGAATACGAATCAGCAAAGCAGGGAAATCCTATTAATGTCGCGCAGCTTCAAAAAACATACACACCAAGCGCTGCCGAACACGGTCTTATGTACGCTGGTAGCGTCGGGGCCACTTTAGGCATAGAGCCGATGTTTATGCAACAGCAATATGCTGAAGAGCAAGCAGCTACTCAAGCACAGCAGTTGCAGCAGATGCAGCAGATAAACGATCTACAGCAACAGATGACTTCCCCTGGAACTCTGTATCAAATGCAAGGGTTACCCTATCGCACAGTCTGATGAATATTCAAAATTTAAAAGACGAGCTAGTCAACATCAGCAAGAGCCTCCAGCAAGGTGCGGTTAAAGCTGATGAGGTGATGAAGAAGAGTGGTGTAAAAGGTTTAGGTTATGGGCAAAGCATTCTTGATCCTCGCTTTAAAAAATCAATTGCAAGGGAAGGCATTACTTTTGGCGAGACACCCGCTCAGTTCTTGGGAGCATATGCTGCTCGTTTAGCAGTCGATGCTGCCAACGATGGTACTCGCACTTATTGGTGGAGATACAACCACCCACTTGCCATTGCACAAGCAGGTGTAGAAACTCTTGTTAACAAAGATTTAATTAAATCCCCAACCGGTAGAGCGCTTACGGGATTAGCAATTGCTGCACCTGCTGTAGCAGCCTCTGGTACATATGATATTACAAATCCGGAAGAGCAGTTTCGTCCTAAGGGATTTGCACAATCGTATTCAGAGCTTGGGTCAGAAGATCGCCGTACAACCGCTCAGCCAGTGCAAGAATTATTTGAACGTTTTTTTCTTAACCGCACTGGAGATCCACTTAAATATGAAACTGCAAAACAAGATATTCCCGATTTAACACCCGAGCGTTACGGTAACTATATGAATTATCTGTACCAAGACAAAGGTTTGTTGGGATTGGGAGTTCTTAAAGGAACTTCTGAGAATTTACAAGGTAATCCAGAAGCCCGTCTACTGGGCTTTCCTGTAAGCATTCCAATGGCTGCTGGATTTGCAGGAGGAACATTAGGTGCTGCGCAAGGTGCGCGAATGGCTTCCAAGCCAGAGCCCAAGATACCAAACTTGACCCGCCGTGGGACGCCTACCCAGCGCATAGTTGGTGCTGTTGCCGGTGGCCTTGCAGGTTCGCTTGGTGGTGTTGCAGTTGGTAATGCAATTAATGAATCAATTGCTGCAGGCAATCGTCCAACGTATCCTTCAACTTTGGCATACCCACAAAGTATGTAGGCTGGTAAAATTAATGTATTGAGTAAAGTTAATTATGGCTGGCTATAGTTTACAGGGCTATAACGACATGACAGGTGGTCGTTACTCTAATTATCAAGCAGGTGCATTAGTACCTTCTCCAGGCGGAAGCATGACCTCTGCTGGCGTACAAACAATTCCAGTAGACGTCAATGTCCCTGGTGGTGGTAAGGGTGCTGGATTTGGAGAATTCTTAAACAGTCTTAGGGGTGGTGCAAAGCAAGCAGCAGGGCTTTTAGGCGCAGGTATGCAACTTCCTGGCGTGGGTATTGCTGCTCCAACTGCCTATGGTGTTGGGAGTTTGATGCAGGGTGAGCTTCTACGTGGTGCGGGTGAAATTGGTGGTGGTGTCGTAGGCGCCAAACTAAGCGGAGGACTTGCTAAATCTGCTGAAACCGCACTTGGCGCAATGGGTTCCAAGGGTAAACTTGCTGCTCCCATTGTTGGCGGTGCTATTCGTATTGCAGGCGGCTTGCTCGGTGGCGGTGTTGGCGGGGGTGTTACCAATGCTCTTGGCGGCGCTGTTGCTAATGCTGCTGGTGCTGTTACTGGTGCTGTTACCGGCGCACGTAGGGAAGAAGGTAAGTCTGGTCTTACCGGTGGTGGTGTTGAGATTACAGATAAAAACCTTAAAGATATTGCAGAACTGTCGCGTATTACCGGACGTAGTCAAGTAGAAATTGCACGGGAAATGCTTCCCCTTCAAGAGCAATTCCGCAACAACGAAACACAACGTCAGATGCAGCTTAACCAACAAAATGCCCAACTAACTGGTGCATTGAATCGTCAGATGTACACTGCTCAACTTGCTGGTGGTGCTCAGTCACAGGCTGGTGAAACGGTGCGTACTATGATGACAGCTCCTAATCCTTATGCTCAGTCTGCTTTCCAATATCGGGGTTAAGTCATGCCTTTTGACGCAAACGCTTACGCAGCAACTGCCAAGCAACTTAAAGAAGCTGGGCTTACAGACGAGCAACAACGATATGGTTTGCAACAGGCTTTTCCAGTAGGTGGCGATGACGGCAGTTTTTTTGAAAGGTTACTGAATTTTTCACAAGAACAAAATACGCCCGAAGCAATGCGTGAAAAGTTAAAAGTTCAAAATGAATTTGATAGGGAGCGCATGAAAGCAGCAGCTCCTTACAAGCTACTGTTTGATATCCCTGGGCAGATTACACAAGCTTTCACACTCCCTGGTCAGCTAGCCATGGAAGGTGCCAATCGTATTTCCAATACGGTAATGGAAGGTGTACGTGCACTTCCTGGGCCTCAAGTTGTTGCTCGTTCTGCACAGTACACGCCAACATCTTACTTTGGTCGTGGGTAAACGTACACTAAAATAAGTTATAAATTATGCAGTTCGGAGTCAAAGCTAGTAGCTTTCCCAACAACAGTTGGATGAATGTTACTGAGCCAGTCTCTACAGCTGGAGGATTTTCCGGTAGTGCTAACAAAGGAGGAGGCATGTTTGATCCGTTAACAGCAGGCCTAGGTTTTGCCAGTGCTGGCATTGGAGCCCTTGCTGGTTTTGGTGCAAACAAAACCCAAGCAAGCATTGCTCAAGCGCAGATGGCTGCTGCGGGTGATGCTCTGAAATATAATATCCTCCAAGGCCGGGATATGGCCAAGTTTGGAGAAGGTGGTAATATTGGCGCACGCGTAGCTCAAGGTACGTGGATGCCTGACGTTGAATTTGGGCGGCAAAGAGAAGCCGCGATGTTTGATACGGGCCCACTGGCTGAACGTAGATTGGCGTTAGCAACAGAAGGTCAGCGCCGTGGGTTTGGTTTAGCTAACTCAGCAGAAGCGAAAGAAAGTTCACAACGTGACGCTCGTACCGCATTAAAGCAATCTTTAGCTGAACGTCAGGCTCAAATGATGGGTACGTTTGGTCGCATTGCGCCAGTTGACGTTGGTACTTTATTTGTATAGGAGGTAAACCATGGGCGGCTCTAAAGTTACTTACAAATCTCCTGAAATCCCAAAAGACGATTCTTTTGAGAAGTATTTAAAGTACCAACAAGATCGGGAAACTGCTGCTGAGACACGTGCTGCTACTGAAAAGGCCGAAGCTAAAGCTGCTGCAGATGCACGTAAAGCTTCTGCCGCTTCTGGGTTTGGCGGAATGCGTTCTGGGCTTGAGTCCCAGCTTCGTCAAGGATTGATTGGTTATTCAGATGCGACTTCCCAACTGCGGGACTATGCATCTAAATATGATCTGGCACCACCAGAACAAGATGTATCTGATTTAACCAAGATCTACACCCAAGAGCTTCTCCCCGGACGCCGCACTACGGGCACCAAGGCGGCCTATGAAGAACTCCTTGGACGCCAAGCTACAGAAGAAGAACTCGGCAAGGCTCAAGAGCGTTTTAACCAGGGGTATTACAGTAGCGTCCAAGATCTTAAAGATTCTCTTGTCAAGGGTTCTGAGTATCAAGATAAGTTCAATACGAGCTATCTTGACAACTATTACGACACCATGTTTGGTAAACAAGGTGTTGATGAAAAAGGTAAGAAAACGGGTAAACGTTCCTTTACTTTTGATAAAAGCTTGTTGCCTACTTATGCAGGCACAGAGCTTGCAAGCCGTGCAAAGGTTTCAACGCCTGACTTCCAGGATAAATTTAGTGGAACACCTGGAGAAATCCAAGAACAACTTCAGAATGTACGTGACACTCGTCAGTATTTATACAGCGCTGGTTTAACCAATCTTCAAGGTGAGATTGATAAAGAAACCCAAAAAATTAAAAACGAAGGACAGAAAGAAATAGCCAACATCTCTTCGTTTGGCAATGTAGCTGCAAATCTTGTCTCTGGTTTCTGGAGCTGACTGTACCAAATAATAACTATTGCTATAATTTATTTAGTTAACTTTTTAACCCATGACTTCCTCCGTAGGAAATGCATTAACAGATACCGGCACCGATACCGCTTCACGTTTTAATATTGCCGAGTTTGAAGATCTTTTGAATCGTCTTGAGGCTTCTAAGGGTCGCCAACAACGTCAGAAGTCTGTTGAAGGACGTCGTGACATCTTCCAACAGGGCCTTGCTTCGATGATGAGCAACTTCTGATGCAAGAGCAAGCTGCTAATTCTCGCTCTTCAAGCGAGAGTTTTGACTTAGGTCAATACAAAAAAGCGGCTTCACTTGCTTATAATTTTGCCAAACAAAGAGCCGAAAAGGATCAATCAAAAGAGTCGGAAGATTCTGTTGATCAAAAAAATAGTTTCTAGTTAGTTATTGTCATGGCCGATTCTTCTTCAACTAACTCGTTCGATCAAAGCGATCCGTATGATTTTTTGTTTGATGAAGACAAAGCCAGGAAAGCTGCTGCTGCTACTAAGATATTTCAGGACGTGTCTGTAGGTTCGTCCATAGCAAAAGGAAAAGCTGCTGCTGAACAAGAACGTGAAACAATCGGTAAAGGCGCAGCGGAATCCCGCACTTCCGCTGAACAGCAAGACCTCTTTAAACGGAAAGACGAAGAACGAGACTACGGTCAGGCCCAACGAGCTTATCGATATTGAGTTATTTGATGGGTGGGTAGACAATCTTGATGCGTCTACCCAGGAATCATTCTGCGCTTTTTGCGCAGATAATTACTCAGTAGTTGAAATTTACCTATATTCCAGATTCCTTGGATACAGGGGAAGCATTACTGCGTGTGATCTCTGGGTAAAAGACAACTATAAAAAACCGGATCACCGAAAAAAACTCCTGTACGAAATTGATGAGATGCAGGAGGACATCCGCAAGTTGCGTGAAGATATTGAAAACATGTCCGTCAAGCGTGACGCAGGTGTTGCACGTATTGCTTCTATGCAAAAAGAATTACGTGGAACTATTGCGCAGGTAGAACAATTTACAGGTACAAAAGATCGCAAGGGTTTGTTAATGGCTGGGGCTGACCGTGCCATACGTGAACTCCTGTTTATTTTTAAAGATGATCCTATTGAAAGCCCTCTGGAAGAAGCGTCCATGAGCGTGTGGGCTCGCATGCAGCTTGAGGAATAAATACTACTAGAATAGTTTCAAGCCAAATATCTATTTAAATGGGTGCTCAACAGGGCGGCATGTCATACCCCCGCCAACGTCAAGAAGAAGGTGAGCGCAGGGGGATGGACCGACAGCCAACTTCAGGCGTTGACTTTGGCACTGGTCGTGCAGCGCGTATGCCTGATCAAGGCAGCCCAGAGTACCAGCAACTTCTTAACCGCATGCGTAACTCTCGCGAACAGGATAATTTCTAATGGCTAAAGGTAAAATGCCCCCTCAGCTTCTTGAGTATCTAAAGAAGAAAGAAGCTAAGAAAGAAGACGGCACTGAGATGTCGGATAAAGAAAAACGTAAAGCAGCTCTTGACAAAGCTACCAAGTACAAAAAACAGAAAAAACAAAAGGAAAGTAAATAGGATAGTATTCAGTAGTATCTGAATAATTCTTGTGCCTTCTTACCAGCACCTTGCATACCGTCGTAACGCAAAGGCTGCTGCACGCAATCAACAAATCAGAGCACCTAAAAACTTAGACCTTCTTGAGAGAGCACGGGAGGACTTTGGTTTCTTTTGTGATTATGTAGCGGACAAACCTCCTGCTCAACATCACCAAGACTGGAATCGTCATTTTGTCACAAATGAAAATAGTAGTTGCTTGTTGCGAATTGCTGGCCCCAATATTGACCTACTTGCTCCCCGTGGTTCTGCAAAGTCAACAGTCTTAGGTTTGTTTACGGCTTGGGCTATTGGCATCCATACACAAGCCAAGCTGCCACTACAAATTCTTTACTTGTCATATACGGTTGATATTGCTCGTTCCAAGTCAGCAACCATCAAACGCATCATTGAAAGCAAGCGGTATCAAGAAGTATTTCCCAAGGTACGCCTTTTGAAGAATGTGACCAGTAATGAGTACTGGTCTATTGATCATAAATTTGCTGGCATTGAGGTAACGGGTGACGAACAGTTTACGCTTTCCGCTGCTGGCCTCAAAGGTTCTGTAACCTCCAAGCGTTCACACCTGGTAATGATCGATGACGCTATTAAATCTGCGGCAGACATTTCCAATCCTGACATTCGTAAAACAATGCAGGAAAATTGGAATGCTGTGATTTCACCAACGATGTTTGAAGGTGCACGAGCAATCTGCCTTGGAACAAGGTTTAGACATGACGACATTCATGCCACCACATTTAACGAGCAAAACAACTGGATGCAGATTGTTCTTTCTGCAATTATCAATGATCCCAAAACAGGTGAAGAGGAATCGTATTGGCCTGAGATGTGGTCACTGGATTACCTAAAAGAAAAGAAACGCCAGGCTCCTATTGCTTTTTCGTTCCAGTACATGAATCAAATTGTACGACAAAACGAGCTTTCCCTGGCGCCAGAACTTATTGTTAAAGCTGAGATTGCCACGGAGTTTGACACGTTAGGCATCGGTGTTGACCTATCTGCTGGCATCAAAGAAAAAAATGACTACACCGTCATGATCCTTGGAGGCCGTATTGGAGATCGTATTCATATTATTGATTACCGCCGAATTCGAGTGATGGGAAACCTTGAAAAACTTGACGCGTTAAAAGAATTGCTGAACGATTGGTCGGTTATTTCAAAAGACCAGAACGATAATTATTTCCCTACTTACTCGACTTGTGACATTTGGTCAGAAGCTGTCCAGTACCAAGCTTCACTGGAGGCTGACTTCAAGAGGGTGTGCCTCAATAACGAAGGTCTCTATAACTTGATTTGGCATCCCGTTAAAGGGTTCCGAGCAGACAAGCTGGCACGGTTCCGGGGCATCATGGGAATGTTTGAAGATAGAAAGATTATTTTTAATCGTTTCCGAAACTTCACAAATCTCTTCGAGGAACTCACAAATTTCGGCGTAAGTGGTCATGATGACTGCGTCGACGCGTTAGTGTGGTTAGTCACAGGTTTAGCACGAAAGGGTCAGCTTCATCTTGATTACTAAGCTTAAAATAAGAAGAAAGCTTTCATACCTGTGGGCCCAGAGTATTTAACAATTGCAATTACAGCAGTTGTATCAGCTGTCACAGGGGGATCCTGGGTGGCAAACAAGATCCTAAGCCGAACGCATGAGCGGCTGCAAACTCTTAACGCATCGTTACGTTCGCAAGAAAACCGCGTGGACTCCTTGGAACAACAGATAAATCGGATGCCTCTTGAATATGTTTTGAAAGTTGACTTTCTAAGAGAAATTCAAAACATGCACGATAATTTTCAGCAAATCAACAATAAGCTTGATAAGCTTATGGAAAAGCTTTTGGCCAAATGAGTTACATTCTTGAGGTTGAAGAAGACGAAAACGGTGAGCCGTTTATTACGCTCCCGGAAGAAGTGCTTGAAGATCTTGGGTGGGAAGAAGGGGACGTTCTTAACTGGGATGTTAAGGGCAATGGAATTATCCTTACCAAAGTAAACGATCCTGCTGGGTTTGAAATTATAGAAGAGTAGAATACATCAATACAGGAAGCGTAGAAATGTATTACTCAGGTACTACCAATGTTCCAGGGGCACCCGGCAATCTTTTAGCTGGTGGTTTTAATCACGTAATTCAACAAGGACCGGGAGCGTTAGGCGGTCGTTCTGAAGAACAGATCCGCCGCTTGCAACAGAACCTGCCAGAGAACCAACAACTCCTTGAAGAGTTTGAACGCAGAGGTATTACTCCTGGTGGTGGCCCCAAGTTACCTTTAGCTGGTACCAGTAATTTAAACAGTGCCGTTGCAAACATGACTCCAGGAGCCCCTGGTAATTTTGCAGGTTTTTATGGCGGACCACAAATTGGTCAGGCTCCCGCAGGCTTTGCCAGATCAACTGTTTACTCATGAAGACAAAGAAGTTAGTTAAAAAAGCATTGAAAAGTCCTGAGCTTTACAGCCCAGCTGAACTTGCATATTTTAAAACTTGGCTTTGCCTCCATAAAAAGTCCAAGACTGCTAAGATCAAGAAAGCTAAATAGGCAAATAGTTAATGGCTGTAGACGCGAAAGCCAGACTTAAAGAAATTGTTGACTCTTACCTGGAAAAGGATGGTGGGGCAGCAATTGATACAGGCATTGTTGCGTCACACCTGGCACAGATGAAATTGTTTGGCATCCGTCAGGGTGTTGAATTTTTTCCTGCGCAAGATAATTTTGGTAATCAACGCAAAGATTTTATTGAACGCGTAATCAAATACAATCAAATTGATACACGCTTGGATTCGCTCTGGGATTATTTTCTTTGTGATGGCCAGGGTCTTTTTTATATCCGTCCTACTGAAAACAATTATCGTCTTTATTATTTCCGTAAGCACGAGTATCGCAGCTTCTATAACGTTGACGGTGAACTGGACGAAGTTGTAATTATCTATAGCTACAAAGTCCGCCAGGGCTTTGGCTATCAGCAAGATATTGAGACCACCAACTTAGGTGGTCAAGCATCCATGGGACGCGGAGGGGCTAAGCGTTATATTCGTCTTTCAATTAAACGTAAAACAATTGAAGAAACTCACTCAGAAGCTGAGCTTTCATTTGATACTAATTACCAAGTACTGACCGGAAAAACTAAAACGTTTAAAAATACGCTTGGTTTTATTCCTTGCGTTGAGATCTTTAACAACCCCAAGGGTTTCTCTACAGAAGGCGTTGGTGAATTTGACGCACTAGCCAATCACATCTGTACGCATGACGACATGGTTCGCAACATGCGGAAGAACGTACAGTTCTTTGGTAACCCGACACTCTTGTCTTCTCGTCCCAAGACAGACCTGATGGAGTCTGGTGGTGACTCCGTGGTACAGCGTCCGTCTATTGCGGCTAACTCAGGTTTTACTGGTAGCGGTGCATTAAGCCAGTCAAGGTTTAAAGCTGATCCAATCTCCCGTGGTGTTGATGGTCAGATCCGAGTACCTAGGGTGATTGCCAACCTGGAACCAAACGACCGAGTTGGTTACATTGTTCCAGATGCAATTTCAGGTGATCAAAATTCTTTTGCACGTCAGTACAGGGAAGAAATTCGTACAGCACTTGGTGGCGTAGACGAGCTATCAATTTCTGCAGGCGTAACCGCAACTGAATACAAATCGTTGTTTGGTCGCGTTTCAGCTACGTCAAAGAAAAAAGCAACTGCTATTTATAGCTATGGTGTTTGCCGTTGTTTGGAGCTGATTATTTTCCAAGAAGAACGCATGTTCCGTGAGACGCTTGCGGCAGCTGCAGGACTTGAGCGCCCCCTGGAGCTACCAGAGAATGCGTCACAGGAGGACATCATGGCCTACGACGATGCAATGAGTATGTTTGAGGGCCAAGTCAAGCAGTTAATGATGGCTTGTCTTAAAACTCAACAGATTCCGCCAGGTGTTCTTGGTTTAATTCCAGATGGTGACGTGACAATGCAATGGCGTTGGTTGGGTCCTGTCTACGAAGATTCCACGCAAGATACGCTAAACAACTCCATTGTTGTGCGAAATCTGCAAGAATTAGGTGTTGATAGCATTGAAGCACTGAAATACCTCTTCCCGTCTAAGACGGATGAAGAAAGGGCCGGGATGCTATCAGGCTTCCCATTCAGGATGGTAGGCGAACTGCAGAGTGCTTATTCTCAGTTTGCTCGCCTTGTGGGGGGCATGATGCAGACCCCTCACCCGCAATCACCGGATTTACCGATGGCTGCGGATCCGAGATTGGATTTAACTCCATATCTGTATCGCACTTTAGAAGCTCTACAAAAGGAGATGAGTTATGCAGGACGCTATCGTCCAATCGATCCCACAGACGAGCCAAGCACCAGCAGCCGTCGCTCCGAGCAGCTACGTGGTGGCAGCACCACAAGCAGCACCGGCAAGCTACCAGGCAGCTCCGCAGGCTTATCAAGTGGGTATGAGTTACCCCCAGGCGGTACCTCAGGCAGCCCCCAGCTACCAATCAGCCCCTACTCAGTACGCCCCCCAATCCCAACCGGTGGCGGACTCGGCGGGGAATCCTTGGGAGTCGGCGTTCAACAAGGTGGTGAATCTGCTGAGCGCTCCAGTCCAATCCCCATTCCAGGGTCAACAGTCGCAGCCGACGACAGCGTATACCCCGGCCAATTACGGACAACCCAGCAGCCAGTTTACGCCACAATCGGCTCCGCTGACTTGGTCTCCCAACCAGGTATCCTCGCCCAACTATTCCCAAACCTCCTCGACTCCGTCCTTAGCGGACGTCGCGGACCTGGTGGGAATGAGCCAGGAAAGCCGCCAAGTAATGGACGCGTTCGGGATCGAAGCTCCGGCAGTTCTGAACAACTACGCCCTAAATCTGGAAGGGATGCTGGACAGCGCGGTCGCGTGGGGAAACCGCGCAACTGACACAATCGTTGGTTACGCTAATTTTGCGGTCAACGAGCACCAGGAGAACCTGGCCTATAACGAGATTCTGACCAATCCCGACGTACTTAGCGACTACACGCTGAAGTTCTTTGGACCTGAAGGTCCTTATCCCGTGTACGAAAACGAAGCTCAACTGGAGACTCGTGGGTATCCGACTCAGGCTGTGGGACAACCTCAGATGGGCCAGTTCCCTGCCCCTCCCACCGCTGCTGCTCCCCAAGCACCCGAGAATTTCTGGGGTGGTTTCAATGAGCAAATGAACCGCGATCCTCAGAACGCATGGCGTCTTCTGAATCAAGCACAACCTCAAACCGTTGCAAACAAACTGTTTGTAATGGAGTGATAGTTAGTCGGTAGTTCTAGTAAATTACCGACTGCTAAAATTTATGTTAGATAAGACATGATAATGTCTGAATCTTTCACCCGTTAAAAACATTTCCTGCGACACTGGAGGATAGAACAAAGTGTTTATTGATAACGATTTTCCAAAAATCCTGGGTGCGGAACTTTATCGTCCCCACCCCGCTTACATTGCTGAGATGGCTGTTGAGCCCGTAGTCGTTCACGACTTCACTCGTCAGCCTGGTCAAACCGTTCAGCTGGATCGCTACAAGTTCTGGGGCACCCCTGGTACTAAGGACAGCCGCGAGCGTATTGCCGACCAAACCATTGGTAGCGCCAACAGCCGTAACATCACCAAGGAGAAAGTCCTGGTGGTGCTTAAGGAATACACTGGCCCTGCGGACCCCGGTGATCCTACCCAGCCCAGCACCTTCAAGATTGCTCGGGAAACCCTGGTGACCGCTCAGCGTCTGCTGCTCGACACCGGCAACCTGAATATGTTCCACCAGTCCATCGGTAGCCTCACGCTGCTTGATGACTATCGTCGGTGGCGTGACCGCGTCTTTATTGACGAACTGTCAAAAGCAGAAGCCAACGGTCAAGCTTCTACAACTCAAGGTGGTTACTACTTCCCTGGTGGCAAGACCAAGGCTGCCAACGGTTCTATTTCTTATACCAGCACTGAGTACACCGCTGATCTTCAGCAGTTCTCTGTGCGTACCGACCTTCTGACTGTTGTTAAGGACCTGCGCAAGCGCAACACTCCTACCTACGCAGACGGTCTGTATCGTTGTATTTGCGATCCCACCTTCATGATGCACCTGCGTCGTGATCCTGACTTCCGTGAGATTGCTCGTTACGCTGGTAACCCTGGCCAAGGCATGTACATGGGTAACCCCATGATGCCTAACAACGCTAGCTTCTACCAAGGCCCTCAGGCTGGTCAAGCCTACTTCTTGGCTGGCGAACCTGTAATGCCTACTGGTGTTCAGTTTGAAGGTGTGAAGTTCTTCGAATCGACTAACTTCCCCAACCGCACCATTAACGCTAGCTTTAACGCCAGCACCTTTGCCCAACAAGAAATTGCCCAAGGTTACTTCTTTGGTCCTCAGGCAATTGGCGTTGGCATTGGCGGTCCTAATGCTCAGGTGCTCATCAACAACAACGATGACTTCAGCCGCTTTATCATCTTGATTTGGCAACTGTATGCTGGTTTTGAAATTCTGAACAAAGATTTCGTCACCACTGCATTCAGCTTCGTTTCTGACGACGGCATCGTTTGATAATCAACAATAACTTTAGGAAAAATAAATGACTTACTTGTCTGCTAAAAAGATTTATCCCGGTAACTGGGTAAATGCTTTAAACGGTTGGTACAAAAATACCGACGCCAACCCTGTCGACGGAACCACCGATAGCACCATAGGCGGCCCCACTTCTGTGCTGGCCGTCCCCGGCTATCGTTATTTCCAACAACGTGGTTATGTCCCCGTTACCGCAACTTCTGGTAGCGGTCCCGTTGCCGTTGCTTCGATTATCGTTCCTTCTCCTTATCGTCAAGACGATACGCGTACCGACATCACCGGCATGGTGATCTCAGGTAGTTCCACAAGCACTGGTTATGTGTACCGCACCGCTATCTCCGTGGCTTCTGGCTGGGGTGATGGTCGTGTTGCTTCTGGTATCTACAACGCTACGGGTAACGTGATCTCCGTGGGTCGCTCCGTCAGCAGCCTCCCTACCGCCGCCTCTGGTGTTGGCGAAGGTGTGTTCCAGGCAAACCTGGTATCCACTACTTCTGGTACGCAAGCTGGTGAAATCTTCTTTGCTGCTGGCTCAACCGCCCTTAGCACCGATCCTTTCATCACCTCTACTGGTGCTGCTGGTACGGTCCCTGGTCCTGGTACCGCCTACTATGGCGTTGCTGCTTCCACTACCGTTCAGGTGTTCTCCAAGGCAAGCGCAAACACTTCAGGTTCTACCGCTGGTGGTTTCTACATCTCTAGTGGCGACTCCGCCGCTGGCCGTGTTGGCTACCTGGTTGTTGAAGTGTGCTACGTCCAACCTGACGTTGCTCCTGGCTACGAAGATATCGAAGCCTATCTGACTAACCGCACCGTCAGCTGATTAAGCTAAACTGAGACCAGTGAATTACTTCCTGGTCTCAAATGCTTTATCAACATAAGAAAACGGGTGCTCGCGTCAAGGTTATTAGTGAGTTTGACAATGGCGATTGGTCAATGGTTGAAGACCAAGACGGTCGCCTTTTTACCGCTTACAAGACCGAACTAAGTCCCGATGAAGAGGCCACCAAAAAGGTGAAGACTCTTCAAGTAAAGGATAAGGCAGCCAAAGAGGAACCTCGCAATTTCCCGCCTGATCACAGGCTGAATGTAAATTCAGCTACTGCCCAGATGATCGCAGATCATGTCAAGGGTATCGGCCTTAAGACAGCCCGTGAGATCAAAGATCTACAGATGTCCTTGTCGGGTGAAAGATTTAATAATCTCGAACAGCTGAAGCAAATCAAGCGTGTTGATTGGGACTCCCTCTTGGCCGCCGACCTTATTCGGGTGTAACACTCATCTCCTTCAACAGCCCCTGGGAAACCGGGGGTTTTTTATTTTAGAATTGAAAATAAAACGATAATGGCAAGTTATTTAAATCTTGGAACCCAGGGGGCAACGGGTACAGCTACCGGTCCGCACTTTCATTTTGGTTTGAAAAAAGATGGAAAGCAGATTCCTTTAGATATTGCACGCAAAGATGTTGGACAATATCTAGAAGTATTAACCCCTGGGAGTAAAAACTGGTCTCCGTTGTATGGATCGGAGCAGCAAGGTTTTAAATTGAATCCCGCTGGTACGGTCACAAGCGAGATGGGTCCTCGCAAAGCACCAAAAGCAGGTGCATCTACAGATCACCAAGGGATGGATATTGCCTTTGCCCCTGGTACCCAGTTACGTTACCGTGGCACTGGCTCTGTTGCAACCAACATGAATGCAGGAGCAGCCGGTAACGTTTCTTCATTACGCACTGGTCCTTATCAGCTAGATACATTTCATCTCGACAAAGTACCAGATGCCGCAACCACACGTGCCACAGATTCACCGGTTGCAGCACAAACGGCTTCCAGTAGTCAAGACACACGTACCGAAGACCTTCTAAAAGCTTTCTTATATGGCAGGCAAGCTCAAGAGAAGCCTGAGAAAACCCTGGAGCAACAGTTAAAAGAGCAGGTGGTCGGCGGTTTAATTTCCCAGGCTTTAAATCCGTCTAGTTTCTTGTCTTCTTATGCAACAAACGATCCTTTTCTTAGCGGTCGTTCAGCCGCAAGTGGAGATTACTTTCAGGGAATCTTTGGTTGATTACTTGCTTTTATAATTGAAAGATAAGGAGACATAGAAGTGCAGCTGTCGGATTTCGACAAGAGCAGAGTTAGGTACCATTTGGGGTACTTCACTGTGTCTGTTCCAGCGGGCGACTACGCCCGTCTGGAAGAAGGTATGAATACGATTCCGGATTCATACTTCTATGACAAGATTGCTATTCAAATCGGACGCTGTGATACCGCAGAAAAAAAGACTGAGGTAGCGACTTCGCCTTCTACTCGTATTGAGAACATTGCTGGTGACGTTGATCGTACTATTCGATCAAGTAATGCTAGGGAAGCACTCAAGGTTTGGGACGAGATTTATCTTTACGAAACCAACCGTCTTGCCGGTATCCTTTACGTACCTAACTACAAGGATCCGTACCAAGCTCGTTATCGTTATGAGCGCTCTGGCGCTGAATTTATCCAGGCACTCCCTGGCCCCGCTGACACGGCAGTGGGTTCACGTATCTATCTTCATGAGGTTTGGCGGTAATGGCTAATGTAACTGTTGGTCGAAATTCTCCCAGTTCATACGATATTCGTATGGATAGGTTAAGAACACAGGCCGGTGCTCCTTCTTCTGTGTCTGCAGGAAGAGCAGCCCCTGGTGGATCGGGAAGCGGTGCTGGAGGAGTTGGTGGTCTCGTAAATACTCTTGGCCAATCAAGTGTTTATGCATCACTTCTTAATGCTGGTGCAAACGCTTGGACCGGCTTTCGTAAAACACCTCAAGGCCAATTATTTACTGATCGTGTTAGAGAAGCACTCTCTGCCCCCGCACGTTTGGTAAACAGTCTTACGGGTGGGCAAAATCCGTTGTCATCATCTTCGGGTGGTGTACGGTTGGGGCAATATAACCCCCCTGGCTTTGATCCAAGCAAACCTGTGACTGGTTCAGATTTAGTACAAAGCGCTCAAGCTGTTGGTAAATATTTTCCTAAAACAAATACAGATAATAGCGGAATTGCTGATCGTGCCTACGCAGCAGAAAAAGAACGTGCCCGGCAACTAACTGAGCAGGATCCTCTGTTCAAAAAGTACCAGGTTGCGGAACTGTCCAAGCAGTACAACGCTGCTACGGGTGATGAAAGAGAAAAGATTGGAATGCAAATCTGGGCGCAAACCAACCCACAGTTGGCAGCCAAGATGAAGCCTGGGCAGACCGGTTATTCTGACGTAGCCACAGCATTCCAAAACCTAAGCCCTATCACAGGGATCATTGGTAAGATGCCCGCCAGTTCCTTTGCAATGCCCGCAGCAAGCGCCATGCCAGGCATTGAGATGAACTATGGAGCCAGCGCACCGCAAGTTGCTATTACAGGCTTTAATCCAGCCACAGTAGGGTCTGCGGTTGCTCCTGGTGCATTTAGTGAAACATTACCAGCTAACATCACGGACTACTGGACAAACCCAGTGAAAGCAAATGCTAAATTTGCAAATATTGATGAAACGACGAGAGGTCTCCTGCGTCAGGCGTACAACCAACGCATCAAGTAACCTTTGATAGACTAAGATCACTTGGCAGTGTTCTGCACGTAAGCCCACCTACTGGATGACGAATCTTTTTGATTCACGGTGACCAGTGTTGTTGCATTAAACCGATGATTCTCTGCCCTAAGTTTGTTAAGCGTCTTGCTACTACCGTAAGTCTGTTCCTGGTTTCCCAAACAGTCTTTACCCCTGGTCTCAAAGCTGAATCAAACTGGGTAGGAGAAAGAGGATAGAGCGCCAATGACCATCAACCCCAACGCAGCACTTGTTGCGCGGCAACTAAAAGAAAGACTTAAGTTAACCAATTCCCAGATTGCTGGTGTGCTTGGTAACTTTTCGCAAGAGTCTGGTTTTAATCCGCGTGTAAATGAAGGCGGTGCAGTTGGTAATCCCCTTGGCAAAGGCGGTTATGGTTTTGCGCAATGGACCGGTGGGAGGCAAGCTAATCTTGTAAACTTTGCTAAGCAAAGGAAAAAAGATCCAGGCGATCCCTCTTTGCAAGCAGACTTTTTAATTAGTGAGTTAGAAGGTCCGGAAAGAAGTTCGCTTGAATCATTGCGTGGTGCGGTATCACCAGAGCAATCTGCGTTGGTATTCAGGCGTGACTTTGAAAGAGCTGGTGATCCTAAAGACGAAAATCGTTTTAAGGCAGCACGCAACGTACTTGGGCAACTTAACAGTCTTGGCTTGGATGGACAAGCAGCAGGTCCTATGGCACCGCCACCTGTATCAGCTGATCGTCGTTCCGTGGAAGAAGTCCTTGGTGCAGCACTTGGCCTGGCCTCCAAGCCTGGCCTTGACGCTGTCAATCAACAAGCCTCGTCTTTGTTGGGTGACATGAAAAGTGCACTAATAAAATCGCTTGTTCCGTCCATCATTAACCCCATGCGTTTTTAACTATGGCTAGATTTAACGAATATCTAGACACCGCTTACCTACCTGGGGAGGTGTACTCAGCTGGTCTTAGTGATAGCAATTTATCGCCCCAGGATAAGCTCACTTACATGAGCAACAAAAGGTTTAAGTTTAAACCTGGTAGCGATGCGGGTGAATACTTTCAACAGTTCCTTGCATTACAAAACAATCCTGAAGGAGCACTGATGGCTGGCATCCAGTTGCCCAAAGGATTTACGGATGCCATGTCAGGTTTCGGCAGGTAAAGTACGTAACTTTTACCTAGGTTTTACTTGTTTACTTCCTTTGCCATCGCGTCGTTCTTTACAAAAAGCTTTTTCCAAAGGCCAGTTATTGTTTAGACGTTTTTGCATTGACTGAGGACTGATGCCAATCTCTTTTGCCCAATCGGCAATACACATTGTTTTTCCTTCAAATGTGTAAAGTCTTGTCGCACGTTTTCCTCCTCTGTTGCGAGTCTGTTCTTTATGTGTAGCCCAACGACAGTTTTCTTTACAGTAGTTTTTATCATTATCAATTCTTTCTAGCTCTAATTTTGCATTTTCTTTCGGCCCCATATCTTTTAAAAAAGTTTTAAAATCATCCCAGCTGGGATCGTAGGTAATTCCACGGCCACCATAACGCTCGTAGTAAGTATTGCCCTTACAATTACAACGAGATTTCATTGCTTGCCAAGCTCTATACTCAGAATTAAACTCATCAGTAACAAGCCACGCACCATGTGTGATTGCTGCACAGCTTTTAGAACAGAAGATTTTTCCGTTTTTTCTTAGACGATGACGAACGGAAGACGGCCAAGCACTAGAGAATGGCTGGCCGCATTTTGAGCAAGTAAAAATGTTGTCCATTAGAATGGGCTCAGTGAACAAAACCAGCCTAGCATAAAAGGCTGAATACAGGAAGAAGTAAATGTCATCAACCTCTACCAACAAGCAACCGCTATTGGTTGACCGTCCCCTATTTGATTCAGTCCGTGTTACTACACAGACTGTAGGCAGTGCTGCTACCAATACGTTATTCGTACAAGGCGGCCAAGCTCCTTCGATCCTGGTTGACATGGACGCGGAGTTAAGTGAAGACAATAATAGTGGTGGCGTAGTTGATTCCATTACCATTACGCGTAATGATTCTTATCGCGCTCCTGACTACACCGTTAGTACCGCAACGTCAGGTACCCCAATCTCCCTTGTCAGCGGGCAGATTGTTCTTATCTCCACTACTGGAGCGCTGACTGGTGGCGGGGCTCCCTTCAGTGGTTACGGTTACTATACCTACACAGGTGCTACCACTCTTACCGGCATCAACAGTGCACTGAATTACTCAGGTGGCACAGCTACAGGTTTTCTGTACCAAGGTATTGCCTATGGGAATCAACCTGCCGCAACCTTTGTGTTTTACCAGACACGTGGTACAACCGTTCCTATCCCTGGCTCTGGTGACTACAAAGTTTTATTTGCTAAAACAATCCCTGCCAACAGCGGAATTGTCGATTGCTCTGATGTGATGCCTCAGCTTGCTGTTCCTAGTGTTAGCGCGGGTAACACCAACGGTCTAGGGACAACTGCACCACTACGCAACAAAGGTATCTACCTGGAGCGTGGCGACCGCATTTACGTTGGTGTGTTTCCTGATGGTCCCAACGTTTCTGGATACATTCCTGGAGCCCACGTAATCGCTCAAGGCGGCTTCTTCTAACGATGTCGCCTAATGGCGGGAACTCTTTTGGATCGTTTGGCAAGGTTGAAAACTTCCAGCCAAACATCATATCTCCAATCACAACAGAGTTCTCCAAAGGTTCAGTACCTGGTTCTATAAGTACAGTCAATAGGGAATCAGCTTGGGCTAGATGGCGTAGGGGATATGAACTGGCAACAGCCAGTACCTATGACAACGATTATTCTTATCGTTTTAGTTATCAGCTGCCTGTACCAGAGGGCACACCTAGTTCAACAACAAATCCAAACCCTGTTGTATCAGGAGTATTTGTTGGTTATCCAACAACCAACCGAGAGCTTGGTATGCACTGGGCCTTATGGAGATATGCAGGCTCTACAAGAACTGATAAATTAACTGATCCAATATCTAGTGACACACTTTCCATTCAATACATCACATCTGATTCTCAGAATTGGTACGTAAAACTTGCGGGTAATTGGAGTGCTGCCAATCCCTTACCTCCTCCTTTTTATAGTGCTGTACCAGGGCAAGCCACAGGCTTGAAGCCGTTAGATAGTGAGATACTTGAAGATCGCATCATTGTAGAAAACGGCGATATCATCACAGCAAATACCATTGACCCAGCCACTCAGAAACGCTACGGCTATGTACAAGCTGTCTTGGTAAACACAGATCCTTTTTCTGGGATACTAACAGTTAAAAAAGCAGGTTCTATCTACATTAGTCCCGACAAGGAGTACATTACACCTTCGCCGGTTCCTTTTACTGTAGGTAGGTTTTTAATTACGGGCGCTCGTTTTGCGTGCTCTTGTCAAGACTTTACACACCGCGAATACAGCTTCATGTTGGACGTTGCTGCTGCCACTGGAACCAAAAAGTTTTATCCCCGGACCAGTATTGCATCGGTTAAGCCAGGTCGTTTTGAAACAACTACACAGGCAGTGCTTTCTACTCCGATTCTTTTTGATGCGATCACAGCCAGTGCTTCGTCAGTCACGGTTAGCACCAGTGTTCCGCCCTTATTGAATAGCTTTGTCTATGTTGAAGGTACTACCGGTGGAATAGCTGATGGTGTTTTTCAAGTGCTTGCAGTCAATCCAGGAGTTAGCTTTAGGTATGAAGTATTAGTCAACGCTGGTACAGGGTCCATACTTAATCCAGGCGTTACCAAAATCTTTCAAGCAACTGAGGTAGTATCTAACGCAGCAATGACAACTAACGGGGTTAATAAAACAACCACCGTGTATGCCCCACAGGGCTTTACACCACCAATCTCAACGTCCATTAACAACGTAACGCTTGTTAATTCAAACAGGGATAATCCCGGCATATACAGGGATTTTGGTGCAACGTACTTACGAAGTCAAAACGCAATTAGTTCGCAAGGTTCTACAGCAGAAGGCATGCCTACATATAATGATTATTCTTCAACACAGGATCAGATCACTTCTCTTACTGACAACTGGACTCCTTTGTTGGATGAGATGCGTTACTGCAAACATATTTATGCTCTTAAGTTTAAAGATGGTGTGTTTCCCCCAGAACCTTCTGATTTTCCCCTAGGGATGGGAAGCATGGTTGAGTGGGAGCAAAACTTAGTTGATAGCACTGAAGGCGAACAGAAAGAAGCATACGCCTTTAGTATTGCCAGGCGAGCATTATCCACAATGGATGTCCCTCCTTACAACTGTCAATCCCCGTCACTTGCCCCAATCCTTCAAAAGTTATTCAACGTCCCGACAGCATACATCGAAGTGAAAGACTTTACAATGTTTGACAAAAATGGCAATGCTTTCACGCCATAAAAAACGGCCCTACACAAGGCAGGACCGTTAAGTTGTGGTGCAGTAGCTCAGACAGCAGCAGCAAGCTTCTGTTGCTTGCGCAAGTGCTTCTGTACGGCAGCTACGTTCCAGCGATAACTATCCCGTGAGTAGGTGCCAGGGAAGGCAGCAAAGTGCGGCCCAAGCTTCAGGGTGCCGTCATCACGGTACTTGAAGAGAGTTGCGCGATCAATTCCAAGCAGTGTTTCTGCCTGCTGGATGGACACCCACTCGCGGTTTTTAGTCATGACTTGAAGAAAATCGTGTGCGCATCTACCCTATCAGCATGCCGACCCCTGTCAAGGGGGTGTTTACAGTTTTTTTATCTTTACATTTAAGCTGAAAATGTGTGAGGTCAAATTAAAATAAGATAACTGCAAATTGAGTATGTTCAGCTGCGAACACGAACCACTCGCATTGCTCCTTGAACTGACTCCCAAACTTGCAAAGAAACGATTTAGACAAGCTATCTACGACTCCTGGGACTGTAAGTGTGGTTACTGTGGAGACGAGGCGACAAGCCTAGACCACATCATCCCACGGTTTAAATCTGGTTCTAGTAATCGAAACAACCTACTGCCTGCATGTCGACGTTGCAATACGTCTAAGGCAAGCGAACCAATGGAAACTTGGTACACAAAACAAGAATTCTTTAATCAGGCTAAGATGGATAGAATTAAAACCTGGACGTCTCAAGAGGCCATAGACCTCTTTGTGTATCAGGTAGATACGTTACAACTGGCAATTTAAAATGGCATTAACCTATAACGCAGTAGACAAAACCTGGGTCAATACACCAGAAGACACTAACAATAACAAGTCTCGTCCAACAGGTGACACAGTATATCCAATATACAAAGATTCTATTGGTAAAACGTTTTACGAAAGGCATCTACAAGGTTACACAACAAAAGCAGAAGTAGATGCTGGTAAATGGGGTTTTTTTGATAAAAATAAAGCTGTTGGAAGATTATATAACAAACCAGATAGCCCTTACATTAAAATTGCTGACGGCTTTCAAGCAGATGCAAGCTCCTCTCCGGATCTATTAGCTAAGATCCCTGGTGCAGGAGATTGGAAATATAATGATCTTCTCAACAAAGAAGCGGAAACACTTAATAAACAAAATGAAGTAAAAAATAACGCTTACAATACTATTGTTGCAACAGCAACAAATACGCGAGGTGGGGACTATGTTGCAAACCGTGATGCTATTGCCAAACTTAAACCTTCGTTAATTGAAGCAGGGATTTCAGAAATAGATGCTGATAGGTTAATTTCTAATGTAACCGATCAGTATAAAACTTTTTACCGCACAGAAAAACTACAAACATGGGACCCTGCTTTAGGCGCAAAACCACTTTACGGTGATTTTGACCCTGAGTATTACAAGACTCAAAACCCTGGTGCCGCTGAAGAATGGGAAAAGTATAAAGCAAATGATGACATTGACGTAACTGAACGATACGGAGAGAATGGATTTTACCTACAAAATTACACAACACAACGCATAGGCAATCCTCAATTACGTGGTAATGCTGCCGAGATAACTGAGCAAACAAATAAATACATTGAAACAAAACCAACAGATCAAGAGTTACAAAAGGTAAGAGATTTACAACTTGGTATCAACACTGAAACTCAAACACAACGTCTGTTAAACATTCCAGAAATTGCAGCAGAATTTCAAAAAGCTCAAGATGGAGATCCCTATTGGTCTAAGCAAGCCAAACAAAAATTCTTGGACCCATCAAAAGAAGATGAGTTTGTTGCTTTATTTCGTTTGTCAGAACGTCCGGAAGACAAACAAGTCAGTTTGAATTACAACGTCAATGCTGGTTATGGTGTCACTGATTTAGAAGATGTTCTTAACCAGGCGGTGGGAGAAAAGTCTTTGGTAGATACCAAACGTTTTGGCGCATTAACTCAAAATGTTCTTAAAGACACTATCAATGAAATGAAAAAAGCCAAAGCCAAAGAATCAACTTTGGGTTTGTTAAGCGGCCTTGGTGGCTTCAGTGAAATCATGAATGTTAACAAGACATTAACCAATTCAATTCTTGGAGATACTGAACTGGGCGGTTTGCTTTCTATGACATCTGCAGGCAAAGCCGAAGAATCCTTAGAAAAAAGCCTACAAAATATTACAGGCGTTAGGAATAATACAACATACAATTGGCAACAATGGTTTGATAATGCGTTAAAAACCAAATACGACAAAGATCTGGAACTTGGATATACAGCAGGAGAAGCAAAAGAACAAATTAAAATTGATGCTGATTTTGCAAAACAGTTTATAGACGATTATTTAAACCCACGATTTAATCAGTCAAAATCCATGGATGAGTTTGTTGAGTATCTTGACATTCGACAAGAAGAGAAAAACCCATTCCAAACTGAAGACATGTTGAGTGCAACTAGTCGAGTTGCAAATTTAAGAGCACAGTCTTATTTGGATCAACTTAAGACAACTAATGACCGTTACTTTGATTCTGATTTTTATTTTAATCCAACCGGAGACAAAGCGCGAGAAAGTAATTATGTAGAACAAGCTTCTACAGTTGGGTCTGATTGGGAAGCCGCTAAGAAAGGTGATGAGTATTGGGCGCAGCAAGCTTATCGATTTGGTGTCGACATAAATGATAAGCAAGCATTTGCACGCATGCACTTTCAAGTAAAAGGGCAGGGGAAAGGTTATGACGGTGCAGATGACATTCTTAATGCAAGTAAAGTAAAGGATCAAATCTTTAACAATATTCTTCCAACACTTAAAGATGAAGCATTAAAACAAGGATCAGTTTTTGGTCAATTTATTACACCGGAAGAGTTTGCTGATGAGGTTCTGCGCGGTGTAGATCCAAATGACAAGTCAACTTGGGACGAAGTGTTAAAACGTTATGGTATAGATAACTTTAAAGGCACTGTTGACGAACTAAAAGAATATGTTAAAGAAACGCTACGAACAGGATCTGCACAGACAATACGAGAAAATATTAAATACCTAAATGAAAAACGCCAACGACCAACACAAGAAAAACTAGGTATTACATACATTGAGCGGCCAGAAGATTTTAAAGATGAAACATCAAAAGCTACAACTCAATTATTCAGTGTGTTTCAATCCGCTGGATATCAAGGAACAGAAGATGAGTTCTACACTAAATTCTTCCCTGATGTAGATCGATCCGAGCAAACACTATTAACAAAAGCAGGTAAAGGTTCAGCACTTGGCGCGTTTAACTTGGATACCAGCGATCCATTTGCTTCTCTTGGAAGTGTTGAAGATTTGTTTGCTGAAGAACCAGTTTCAACAAGTGAAAAAACTAAAACCACTACTTCTTCAACCCCAAGCTTTTTTAACTTAGGATTAGAAGAGGAAGAAGATGATGACACCGATTACAAATCCAATACAGGACAGAAAATTCTTGGTGAATTTACCTCTATGTTTAAAGGACTCTGATGGCGGACAAACGTAAAAAAGCAGCAGCCGCAGCCAAGCGCTTCCAAAAAGATAAGATGGAGTGTAACAAGCCTCAGCGGGCTCCCAAGGGGGACAAGCACAAGTACGTCGTCAAAGCGTGCCAGGACGGGAAGGAAGCCATCGTACGGTTTGGACTGCGTGGGTACGACGACTACCTATCGCACAAGGATGAGGGAAGACGTGCTAACTTTAAGGCCAGGCACAACTGCTCCGAGAAGAAGGACAAACTGACTCCGGGGTGGTGGGCCTGTAACTTCAACTGGGGTGTATTACTTGTGGTAGGATTATCCAGTATTGCTTCTTCCCTTGATTGGACTACATTAAACGGAATAATTGGAATTACGTCTTAGCAACCTGCCAGACTTGCAAGCTAAAAACAAAAGAAATTAGGATTGATCAATGGAATCGAGCTAAGGGTAGCTGGCGTTGCCGCTCATGCTCAGCAGTTGAAATGCATGTAAAAAATCCGCATGTTTCTGAAATTACAAAACATATACACACAGTCCACGGAGATGCTAAAAATAAATACAACAAAGGTCATTGGCTATATGGAAGATGGCAGAAAATGAAACGTCGTTGCAAAAAGTATCCATCGTATTTAGCCAAAGGAATTCAGGTGTGTGATGAATGGATGGCGAGTTACCCAGCATTTAAAAAATGGGCGGAAGAAAATAGAGCAGATCAAGCCCTGGAACTAGACCGTACCGATAACTATGGCAATTACTGCCCAGAGAACTGCCGTTGGGTCACGCACCAAGTAAACTGTCAGAACAAGTAAAAACTTGTACACACAACTGGTGAATCTATGGCAAAAGCAAACACAACTTCCAGCACCAAGATTGAATCCAAGCCGAAAAAAACACGGCAAGGACAAGGTCAAAACTCATTACCTAATCATGGTCGCAAAAAAATGCGCGGACAAGGTAAATAAATTGTGTATGATTGAGAGTAACAGTAGTTACTCCCATGGCAGATTTTTCATGTGCCATTAATCTCATTCGTAAATACGAAGGGTTTAATGAAAAAGCCTATGCCGATCCTGTAACTGGCGGAGAACCTTACACGTTTGGATACGGCACGCAATTTTATCCTGACGGTGCCCCCGTAAAGCAAGGACAGTGTTGCAGTAAAGAAAAAGCACTGGAGTACTTGTTTCATGAAACCAATATCATTGACACTCAATTAGATAAATTAAATCTGGGACTGGATGATTCCATGCGCCAGGCCTTGATTTCTTTTATTCATTCTATTGGATGGGAATCATTCCTTTACAGTCATCTTGTGGATGCTATTGAGAATGAAGATTTTTGTTTGGCAACAGAAGAGATTGGTCGTTGGGTTTTTGACGAAGAGCATCAGGTAATTGGGGGTCTTCTGGAAAGACGCAAGGAAGAAGCAGCGTTGTTTCTTCAGGAAACAGAGGCCATCCCCTGGGGCACAACTGAAATTTTATTGCGAGCGTTTCGGAATTATGAAGCCTCAGCTCGTCAAGTCAAAGCAATTCGCCACCTAGAAGAACGCGTTAGTCCTTATGTACTGTCAGAGTTTGCTAACGAATTTAAGATTGACGATACCTCTTGGGATGATTACACCCAAGAAGAATTGACAGGCATCTTTAACAGCTAGGATTAGAATAGTTGCACTGAAGACATGCAGAGCGGAATGGAACGTTCGGTTGAACCACGGGAGTTTGAGCTTCCCTTGGAGCTGCAGTTTTCTATGCGTAAAGCTGAGTTGCAAGCACAGGAGATGACCTGGGACCAGCTCTATTCCGCACTCCTTAACCTGTACCACCAGCGATTGATGGAGTGGTATGCCGTTAAATCGTTGATGGCCGATGAGAATATCGAGATTGATTTTGACATCCCCACTGACCTAGAGCTGGCTGAATTGGTCGCCAGCTGCATAGGAGATGAAGATGAGGATGATGATGAGGAAGAAGCTCTTCCTTTTTAATTTTCGTCAAACTCTATCAGACGGTTTAAATAAAAACGTGCCTTCCTCAGTGATTCTGTCCCGCCTTTATGGCGCTCACGCCAGCCGTACTTGGCGATACTCCCTTTTAGATAACCTCGGTACTCTTCTGGTGTCAGCTGCGCTTCAATTGCGTCGATGCATTCGATTGATCCGTCGGTGTAATGCGGCGGATGATTAACTAGATCAGGTTGTAGCTCGGGACGTGAAGGTGTTGTTATCCATGGAAGGGTCTTGACTTCAGCCTTTGTTGTTGCCCATGGAACTGGACAAACCCCATCTTTACAACCGTTGTCTTCTACCGGCTCAAACCACGGCGTTTTTGTGACAGCAGTTGTTCCTGCTCCATCTTGTCCGCCGAAGGTAGTGCAATCATTAACGCCTTGGGTTTGGGTGAAGATCCCGGATACTGTTCCAGTGCTTCCTCCATCGAAGGAATATACCCAGTCATTCCCGGCCTTTGGCCCTGCAACGCTGGATTCCCTTCCAGCCCCAGATTCGTCCGTTCCATTCCCTGTTCGCATGCTGCTAAACCCCTGTTGTACATGTCATACAAGGGTACATCATTTTCTTCGTTATCGATGGGTTGACCAAAATCTTCTTCATCAAGACAACGGCATTTAACTTCGTCTTGAACGAAGCTATCTAAGAAGCCAGCAGCGCCGTGCATCATTTTTCTCTAGCTTGATTTATTCCTTTTACAATAATACTATGGCAAAATTCTTTGACGCTCTTTACGATCCGCGTAACGACTCAGGTACATCTGCGGCTGAAAGTTCGGACTTACATCCGGAACAAGCGTATGACACAGATATGCGGCGCGTAGCTCCAGAAGAACGGGGCGCAGTTGAAGCAATAAATAACAATCAAGATCGCATTGGAAAATTCATGCGTGCTGCCAAGAGTGCAGGTGAATACAAAAAGCGTTCTTTAATTGCAGAGCCGACTGTCAACGGTAAAACACCAAGAACTGAACTTTCAATTGCTGGTAGTGCGTTGCCTAGTATGGGTGACAAAATTGGGCGAGCTGGTAGTACAAACTATGCTGATAAACCAGACGCCCAATTTGGCAAAGCGTTTGTTTGATTCAGTTTATACCTGCGAAAATACTATGTTATTTGGCTGATCTTGATACTTACCTTTACGGTCTTGGTAAGTAACCTCACAAGGATTGCCTCGATAGAACAACAATTGCGTAATACCTTCATCAGCGTAAATCCGATTAAATAAACCGGTGCAGTTACTGATTTCCAAAGTTAGATAACCTTCCCACCCAGATTCTGCAGGGGTAATGTTAACCAGGATCCCCGACCGGGCATATGTAGATTTACCAACTGCAACAACGGTTACATCCCGTGGAAGTTTAAGACGTTCCTGAGCAACACCTAAACAATAACCATAAGGAGGCAGCATAAAATATTGGCCTTTCTCATCTTTTAATAATTCTGATTCACAAAGAATTTCAGGATTGAATTCTTTTGGATCACATTCTCCAGCCTGGATGCGACCAAAGATTAAACATTGTTTAGGGGATAAGCGAATATCATAGCCATAGGAACTGAGCCCATAACTTAAGATACGTTGCTCACCTCGTTGACTGACAAGATGGTCCTTGAACGGAGCAATCATCTCCTTGTTTTGGGCCAAGTACTTGATTTCCCAATCTGCCAGGATGCTCATGGCTGCGTTGAAACGTCTTTTAGTCTACAAAACTTAGCAGAGAATTCGACCCTTTTCGCTGTAAATATCCACAAACCGTTCAGTGGCAGTAGTTGGATCATCCATTGGTGGCAAATAAACCAAAAATGAAGTACACGTCTTATGTTGTCCAATGCCTTCGCTTGTGTTTTTTCTTAATAAGGGTGGAGTTTTTAAGATGCAGACAGGAAAATCAAAGATTTTTTGCTCGTACCGAATCATGTCCGGACAATTGGTAAAATAAAGACCTTGATCAATTTCCCTGGATAGCCACGTACGATACATCTTGCGGAACCATACGGCATGTGAAGATGTCAAGGTGGGTGACGAAGCCCGTGTCATCTTCCACTTGTCGTTTTTTTTATCCCAGAAGTAAGCACCCCTGGGTGGAAACAAATATGCACTACCAAACCACTGTTGACAGTTCAATCCATCATCCGAAGGTGTGAAATAATTCTTTGCTTCGACAAACTGATTTGCCGTCTTGGAACTAGCAACATCTAAGTCGATTCCTTCTAGAAGAGCATGAGCTGAAGCTACCAGATCATAATTGGTAATTAGCTCAAGATCTTCAGAGCGTTTGTGAATATCTTGTAAGCCCACTACTTTTCAGATATATTGTTATAGTCTATTTCCAGATAGCGAATACCCTGGCCATCATTGATGATGTACCCAGCTTTTTCTAAGGGATCAATCTTCTGTGCTGCACCAAGGATACGCCGGAACGTCTCGGCCATATCACCGTCATTTGATCGCTCACACTCTTCTTGTGCAGCGTGTATTTCTTTAAGTGTCAAGAAAAACATGGAGCGTTCACTACTGTCAGGTTGAAATACCATGACGCCAGGCCCTTCGTGTTCCCACATTTGGCAGTACTGCTCTCCCATATCACCAAGAATTAACTTGATAGTGACATCAAGCATCCGTGCTTTTTTTTCGTCCATCTCTGGACCAATCACAGAAGCAATTAATTGTTCTCTACGGTTCATGGTGTTAAGAGCCCTTGGCGTGTAAGTGAATCTAGAAGTTTAGGCATCGGCTGGTACAAGACAACCATCTTGCCCAAGATGCCGCGTTTTTTAACGAGCTTGCCGTTTTCATCTCTTACCTTATCAAATTCTCCAGACCGGATCAGGTATTCGGCTACGCAACGAAGACGTCGTTTTAGTGGTAATTCAGCTTGCGGAAATTTACCACAGATTGTGTCTGGGGTCATATCTTTAAAAGCAATGCGTAACCTATTTGCCAAGGTCATGCCTGAGTTGGCATCTTCCTCTTCGTAGTTAAGCAGGTTTTCTAAGTATCGACGCAAGCACACATCATCAAATGAACCCCCCGGAGGTAAGAAGTCTGCTACTTGTCGAATCAATGATTCAGGAAGTAGGTCTTCATGATTTTCAATGGTAACAAGATCGATTGTTACATTTTTAAAACGATGTGCCATCACTCCAACCTGTCAAAACCTGTGGACACATACATGGGCGATGTTTTTTTCCGGTAGTCTTGCGCATCAAGATCACGATTTTTAGCAAAAGAACGTATCAAGTGATTCCAAGGCACCCGGATGATTGCTTTACGGTTGGGATCTGGGGATGCATTGACATAGTGAATGCCTTCAACCCAGCCTTTTTCTGGATTCTTTCGACCCATAGCCATCCAATTACGCAGTGTTTGATCAGAGACACTTAGGCGACGTGCACATTCTTCTGTCGAGATGTACTCATCGGCAAAAGCCTCCGGATTTAAAACGTCTGTCTCACCATCTTGGTAACGGCTGTGCCACATGGAACCCAAGATATTCCTAATACCTTTTAGCTCCCATGCGATATCTTCCAGTCCTTTCCTTAATCCGTAATTCATAACAACACCTGTTTGTTAGATGCTAATGTATGGGAAAACAAGTTGCTTACATGGAAGACCAAGTACCCCCCAGCCAACCAGCTGCACCTACCCCTGTACAGATCACGCCAGAGCAGTTGGCAGAGATGAAGGCACGTGCTAGGGAGATGGCGATTCAACAAGCCTTTGCTCAGCAGCAACCTCCACAAAGCCAAGGGTTTCCAGTGACGGCTACAAAACCACAAGTCGTTTACGTTCGTCGCAATTTGACAGTTGCTGAACTTATTCTTGTTCTTGTGATGGCTTGTGGTCTTGTTACAGCAGGTCAAGTTGCTTGGGATTTAGCCTCCACGACTTTACCCCGTATTGAAGTTAAAATCAAGTAGACCTGGATACGGGCGCATTATAATTTGAGTAAGGGTACCTGCGCGTAAACAAATAAATGGCCAACCGGCGCATTAGCGATTTACAAGAACTTGCTGGCATTGACGTTGCCGAGCAGGATCTTTTTACTATTGTGCATGTTTTTGAGGTTGACCCGGCGTTAAAAAATAAAAAGATTACCATTTCAGGAACTAAAGAATATCTTAATATTTACTACCTTCCCCGCACGGGGGGAACCATCAGTGGTAATACATCAATCAGTGGAAATCTTAGTGTTTCAGGCTTAACAACAACCTCCGGTTTAACCGTAAGCAACCAGGCATCTGTCAGTGGTTTAATTGTTCAGAACAATGCAACTGTCAGCGGAACCCTTAGTGGTCTCGTAATTACGGGCAATACCATACAAGGTAACGCCATCAATGGTGTAACGGTTACGGCTACGACTTTTACAGGTACAACCGTCAATGCAATCACCGGTAATTTTTCTACCCGCCTAAGCGGTGCAACAATTACTGGAAACAATATCTCTGGTACATCAGGTGTTTTTAATACGTTAAGTGGTGTAACAATCACCGGCACAACCGTTAGTGCAACCTCAGGTGTTTTTGCAACACTCGCCACTCCTGTTCTTGTTGTTAGCGGCAACCTAACCGTTGAAAGCGGACTGGTTGTTTCTGGTGCTGCTCAGTTTGCATCCACTGTTACTGCCACGGGTACGTTCTCAGGTACCACAATTACTGGAACAACGGTTCGCGCAACTAGTGTTACAGGTGTTAGCGGCATATTTACTACATCTTTAAGTGGTGCAATTATCAGTGGTGACACCATAAGGGCTTCTAACGTCACAGGTGTTTCCGGTACATTCACCACAAGGGTATCTGGTGCAACAATTACCGGTGATTCGGGTTCTTTTGGAGGAGTAACTGCACTCTCTGGTATCTACACACAGCTTATCTCTGGTGCAACCATTACGGGAAACATTGGATTATTTAGTAATATCACAGGTGTTTCTGGTGTTTACACAGCCCTGTCTGGTACCACAATCACTGGAAACATTGTAAAACTTGCATCTGTTACTGGTGTTTCCGGCGTCTTTACTGATGTTGTTTCTGGTGTTGTAGTCACAGGAAATACAGGTAGGTTTACCACCGTAACGGGAGAAACTGGTGTTTTTACAACTAGTGTCAGTGGTGCGACCGTTACCGGTAATACGGTTCTTGCTACAACAGTTACTGGTGGTACTGGTACTTTCACAACTGTTGTCTCAGGTTTAACTGTTACAGGTAATACGGGATTATTTAGTAACTTAACCGGTATCGCAGCGGTCTTTGTTACCAGTATCAGTGGTGCAACCATTACCGGTAATACGGCTCAATTCACAACTCTTACAGGTGGAGCCGCAGGGTTTACTTCAGTCACTGGTACAACAATCAGTGGCACCACGTTGAACGTGACTACGGTTAATGCAACGAGTGGTAATTTCACCAACATTGTTTTCAGCAACACCACAATCTCGGGAAACTTAACGGTTAGTGGTTCTGGTTTCTTTGGTTCTGGTGTTTCAGTCACTGGTACCATCAGCGGTCAAACCGTCACCGGCACAACGGCGCAATTTACAACAGTAACTGGAGTCTCCGGTGCCTTTACCACAATCACAGGTATTACGGTCACTGGTACTACCGCTAATTTTGTCTCAGGTGTTTACACAACTCAAGTCTCAGGTGCTGTAATCACTGGGGATGCAGGAAGGTTTAGTAATGTCACGGGTGTATCTGGTGTATTTACAGCTCCTTCTGGTGCAACACCTGCGTTAATTTCATCTGGTGTAATCTCAGGTGACGCGGGGTTGATTATTCGTGGGACAATTACCATCCTTCCTTAAGACTAATTATTTTCCTGTTATTATTGGTATAAAGAACGAGTATTACCATGCCTTACGGTGCAATTAAAGTTGATAATATTACATTTACCAATGATGGTGCTGATCAACCCACTACGGTTTCTGGTATTTACCGTGCCATTACATCCGGTGTAACTGTTACCGGTACGATTTCAGGCGTCACAATTCAAGGTGCAACCGTCTCAGGTACTACAGTTACCGGCACTACGGCTAACTTTGTTTCTGGTGTATTTACTACTCAGCTTTCAGGCGTAACAGTCACAGGTACTACCGCTAGTTTTACCAGTGGCGTATTTACTGCATTAAGCGGTACAACTACTACAGTTACTTCTGGTATTTTTGGTGCAGGTTCTGCTGCCGCACCTTCGATTTCTTTTACAAGCGATCCCAACACAGGTATTTATTCACCTGGCGCAGACCAAGTAGCCATCTCAACTAATGGGTCGGGGCGTCTCTACGTTGATGCGAGTGGGAATGTCGGTGTTGCCGGAACACCTACTGCAAGATTTACTGTTGTCGGGTCTGCTGGATCGGTTGAGTTTGCCTCTGATGGTGCAACACTGAACTTCACGAGGAATGCTGCCAATTACATCCAAGCTGCTGGTGCCAGCGCGACACTTTCGTATAGAAGTCCTGTTCATATTTTTACAGGTGCTTCACTTTCGACTGAGTACATGCGCCTGGACTCCAGTGGGCGTTTAGGTCTGGGGACTTCATCCCCTAGCGATTTATTGCACATTTCGGCAGCAGGTGCCGATACCGCCGCCATCCGACTTCAAGCCAGTAGTGGCAGATCTTACCTTTTGGGTTCAACTGGAAGTGGATATGGATCCGCAAATAATTTTATTATCTACGACGCAACCGCTTCGGCAGCACGACTGACTGTTAACTCCTCTGGCAACGTAGGCATAGGAACTAGTAGCCCCAATAAGTTACTCCATGTTGCGGGCACGGAATTTGTTGTTGGCGCTTATCAACTTGAACTAGAAGGAAGATTTGCTGGTTATGGTGCTGGCCTTCAATTTTCCTCTAGAACCACCGATGGCGGCACTTTGCTCGGAATGGCAAAGATCACTGCTGACGGTGAAGCTCCTTGGGATACAACGGCCGCAAACCAAGATGCTGGTCTTCGTTTTTATACAACACTTAATGGAACGCTTGCAGAAAAGTTGCGTATAGATGCATCAGGCCAAGTAGGGATTGGCACTACTAGCCCTGTCGCACCCCTAACTGTTCAACTTCCTGGTGTTGTAGGCGAAGTTGCTCGTTTTGTAAATGGAGGCAGCGCCGCCCGCTTACATTTTTACACTGATACAACATCTAAAGTTGAAAGTCAAAATAGCAATTTAGGTTTATTTGCCTATGACAGTTATAACGTAACGTTTGGTACTGTAAACATTGAACGCGCCCGCATCGACTCCAGCGGCAGGCTCTTAGTTGGTACGTCTAGTGCGCCTGTCGCGGGCAAATTATTCGTCCAAGGAAACTCTTTCTCTGCAACAGAAGGTGGTGTGTTGCATTTGATGCGTGGCGAAGGCGCCACTGCTATCACTACAGGGGAAGAAATTGGCAAAATTGCATTTTCTGACAACGCAGGAAATGACTTTGCCACAATTACGACGCTGGCTGATAGCGCCGCTGGAACAAATGATTACCCAGGCCGCCTAGTGTTCTCCACTACTGCAGACGGCGCGGCTACTCCTACGGAGCGGATGAGGATTTCGAGTGGTGGGGATATCTTTTTAGCTGCACAAGCTGGGACAACAACTTATCCAGGAGAAGGCAATACATCGAATGGGTGGATGGCAGAAGGTGCAAATGGGAAAACATTTATATCTACGTCTTCGTTGCCTAGCCTTTCGTTGAACAGAAATGTCGATGACGGAGTAATTGTTTCAATTAGGCAAGCTGGAACAGAAGAGGGCACTATCTCCGTCTCTGGCACAACCGTCAGCTATAACGGTGCCCACCTAAGTCGCTGGTCTCAACTTCCCGGCGGCACCAAGCGCACCGAGATCCTGCGTGGCACGGTGCTGAGCAACATCGACGAGATGTGCGGCTGGGGCGAAGAAGACAACGAACAACTCAACCGGATGAAGGTGAGTGACGTTGAAGGTGACAAGAACGTGTCTGGCGTGTTCCAATCTTGGGACGATGATGACGACACTTATACCGATGACTTCTATTGCGCAATGACGGGTGACTTCATCATCCGTATTGCCGAAGGCGTTACAGTTCAGCGCGGCGATCTGCTGATGTCTGCTGGTGATGGAACCGCCAAACCCCAAGACGACGACATCATCCGCAGCAAGACCGTCGCCAAGGTCACCAGTACCCACATCACCTGCACCTATGAGGACGGCAGCTACTGCGTGCCTTGTGTCCTGATGGCTTGTTAGACCTATTAGTCACCTTCACTAACTGATCTCACAATTTTTTACCTTATAATAAAACCATAGCTACCACATTAAAATGGCTGATACTTATACCTGGCACATTGCACAGCTTGAGCGTAAACTTTCTGATGGTGCCGTCTACACTGCCCACTGGACCGTTACCGCTACTCGCGAAGTAACTGGTGGTGATGATCTTACCGCTGGCAGCTATGGCTCTATTGGCTTTGGTGATCCAGACCCCGATAATTTTACACCTTACGCAGACTTAATCGAAGGTGAAGTTGTAGGCTGGGTCTTGGCTGCTCTTGGTGATGAGCAAGTTGAAGCTATCTGTAATGGTCTATCTGCTCAGCTTGATACCAAACAAAATCCCGTTGATGCTTCTGGCATTCCCTGGTGATTATTGCTATACTTTTTGAAAAGCTTTAAACATCATGGCTGCTAAAAAAAGTCAACTGGTCTCGGCAATTAATTCCTTTGGTTCCGCCCGTGCTTCTGGCGATGGCACCCTAATTGCTTTTGCTGCCAACTTGATTGGTGAACTTATTGACACCCTTGAGTTTGCACCAGAAGAAACAGAAAAAACTGAAGAAGTAACTGAAGTTACTCCCGAAGTTCTTTGATAAATTGATTGGGCCTAAACTTAATTAAACCATTAGGCCCATGACAATTAAATTAAGCGATGCGGCAAAATTTGACGAACAACTCCCGCATCAAATAACCGCATGGAACTGGCTCCAGACTCAGCTCACCCCTGAGGTCCTGGAGTCTTTTGCTGTTAAATATCGCAACAAACCAAAGCCTTCTGTTGAAATATCCAATACCTGGGCCGGTGTCCTGCAAGCAGCAAAACAGTCTGGTGCTAAATTCCCAGAAGTTGTAGCCGCACAGTGGCAACTAGAAAGTGCCGGTGGTACTGCAACGTCAGGCAAGCATAATTACTTTGGCCTTAAAGGTAGTGGTACTAGTGTTGACACCAAAGAATTTATTGACGGTAAATGGATCACAATCAATGATGGCTTCATTGATTTTCCAAGTTTGCAAACCTGTGTTGAGTACCTAGTCAACCGCTGGTACAAAGACTTTGGAGCATATAAAGGTGTAAATCGAGCTGACAATAGGAACGCATGCGCCAATTTATTGGTGAAAGAAGGGTATGCAACTGATCCAGACTACGCAACAAAACTAATTCAGATCATGGACCAGCGGTTGCAAACTCCTGGTGGTAGCCCAACTCCAAAACAAAATCCACTCCCCGTGATTTACATGAGTCAACGGGATAATTACCGTGATGCATCACGTACATGCTTTAGTTCAAGCTGTGCCATGATGTTGAAATTTTTAAAACCGTCCTCTATAAAAAATGATGATGATTACATTAGAACCGTTTTTACTTTTGGTGATAGTACTGATAGTAACGCTCAACTGGCCGCGTTAAAACACTATGCCGTTACTGCTAGATTTACTACACAAGGCAGTCGAGCTTTAATTAAGAAACAAATTGATTCGGGCAAACCTGTACCCGCAGGATTCCTTCACCATGGCAGCGCACAAAATCCGCAGGGTGGAGGCCACTGGCTTTGTATCATCGGATACAATTCCGAAGGTTACTGGGTGCATGATCCTTGGGGTGATTGCAACCTAACATCTGGAACCTATGATTCCACCAACGGTAAAAAACTACACTACAGCTACAAAAATTTTGAGCCCCGATGGTTAGTCGAAGGCCCAAAATCTGGCTGGTGCATTATTGCCTAAGTAATCAGCGTTGCTTGGTACGGCTAGTAACCAGAGCAAGTAATTCGATTACACGATACGCCCTTCGAACAGCACTATCATCTTTAGGGGTAGGTGTCAGTGCAGTAATAGCACTAGCTGCTGCATGAATTGCAAGCGCCGTTTCAACATACTTAGAAATGTTCATGATTAAACCTGGTAGTTTTCTTTATTTTACCAGCGTTTTTTGTAAAAGAAAAAAGATTTATGCTCCTCAGATATTTCCCAATTGAAATCCTCATGTCTTTCAAACCATTTTTTCCATACCCGAAACTGTTTATCAGGTACTGTTGATTCACAACGTAAGCAAATTGAGTCACCAGCAGGAATTTTATCTACCCACTGGCGTACCTGACGTATTGCAATAGCTTGAGTCTTAGGACCAAACTTACCGGTCAAAGACATATCCAGACGGCGGACCCTGGTAGTCGAACGGCGTTGCATCCATTGGTTGAGTTGCTTCATACTTTTGCTCACTGCCATGCTCGCCAACCATATACATCCCGATCCAGTCTTGATCCACGGAATCAAACGCAGTTTCAGGATCATTCCCTGGGGCAAAAAAATCGTCCCAGTCTTTTTGCGACGTTGTAATCTCAACATGTTCAGTCATAGTGCAAGCTACACGTTAACCAGTTATAAAACCTTATCACAAAGAAGTTACCAAAGGTAAGAATACATCCGGGAATCGATTATCTTGTTGATGTTCCCTTTCCCAAGCTGTTTGCCATTCATCAAGTGAATGGATGTGTGTGTCTTCGCCTGTATAATTTTCGGTTGTATCACACAAAATAAAATCTTGGGGATTGGTAAGAACGGCATCACTAATAAACCACTCGGAACCATCTGATATGGTAACGGTTGCTCCAGAATTAATCGTTGCAAGGATACCGGTATATCCGTTTTCACCAATAGGAAGTGTGTAATTAATAAGAAAGGTAGGACCAATAACAGACGTATTACCAAGACTTAGTTCATTCTCATAGATAAATTTGTTAGTGCCACCGTTTTCTAAAAGTAGTTCAAATTCAATATCTTGAATCTCAACGACTAAACCTAGTGCATAATCAAGAGGTTCATTGCGTGTCGTCGATACACACAGTAAATAGCTCCCTGGAGGCAATACAAAATAACGGTCATCACCTCTGTCAAGCCGGTTAGGATTAAATGTATTGTACAAATCTGATTGAGCACCCATAGTGTGCCCAACGTACGGATAGTAAACTTCTCCTTCAACTGTTTCTGAAACACTATCCGCATCAAAAATTGCACGTTCTTGGATAGGATTTTGATTCAAATCATAAGCTGACACTTGAATGTATTTGGGACGTGGTGGTCCTTTTGCAGTAATAATCCAAGCATTACTCAATAGAGTAACTTTGAACCAATGATTGTATGTGCCGCCGCCAAATCCACCGTTAGACGTATCCCAAGTATCCGAACGCCCAATAACTTTTGAAACAGGACCAAGCGTTCCTTTTAAATAGCGCAAAGAAGTTTGGCTAAATGAGCCAAGGTTTAAAGGATTATCTTGTGTACGTTGACGTTGCGATGTTTGATTACGTGCCATTATAAATTGTAATCTTATGCCTATCCTTCATCATAATATGGCGGTTCTTTAGCCTCCAAGGGGTGTGTGATTGTTGCTTTGTAGTCACGCCGTATAACCTCCTGCTCTCTGTGCTCGAGCTTGGCCCGCGCAATAAGCATTAATTTTTCTGCTTGGTATTCGCGCTCAAATGGTTGCACTTGCTCAGGTGGTAAGCCACGGTTCCAGGAGGAGGCCATGTGAAGTGGGTTGCCACACCAGACGTTGCCACACGTCCTGGTCACCGTTGTGGACCCCACATCCCCCCAGGCACACTGATAGATCAACTTGTGGACGTTTACGTTGGCAACACGCTGAGTGGTGTTAAAGGAGCGGTAGGAGGGGAAGCACTGACGCTTGGGGCCCACCTTGCCAGGTAAACGAATGTTCCAGCAGTCTTCTGGGTCGCCAACATCGATAGTGTTCCATAGCTTTCGGTAGCGTTCCTTGTAGTTGATGTGTAGGTAGTTGAGATCAAATCCGCAAATATTGGTTTGAATCTTCATGATGCAGTGAAAACACCAATGTTCCTGATGGTGGCGGATCCGATGACCATGAACGCAGGGATATCCAGTGTAATACCCATGAGACTCAAGTTGAGACTCGTCGAGTTCGTCAATGCCGTGAACGTATTTAAAAATCCGTGTGCTGGTTGTCGGTGCTGTCTCAGTTTTTATCTCAGTGGGACTTGATGATTTAGTCTCCCTCACCAGCAGGGTGCGCTTCTTGTTTGCTACGTAGCTGACCCGTAGGCCCAGGCGGTTGTCCTTACCTGGGTTTGAGTCGTCGTGCTCCACTGCGTGGCCGTCAGGGCATTGACCAGTGCGTAGATACCAGACAATGCGGTGGGCCAGGTACTTCTCGCCCCAGACGTAGACCGTGTACAAGTTGTTGGTGCGGTGCTTGCATCCCACGGCATCCCCGATTTGGTAACCAGCCCGTTTGACGCGCCACTCCAGACCACTCGGGTATTTTTCTGACAGCTGAAATTGCTGTTGTAAATACCAGAGCGGAGGCAGTTCCTTGTAATCCCTTGACATGACTTGGTTTGCGATTTGGACACTCTACCTTATTTGCGAAAAGAGCAGAGAAATGGCGAATGAGATAAGTTTTCTTCTTATAGTAGCAAACTTTACATTTCTCCCTTCATTCGCCATTTTATATTCTCTTAATGTCTCACGATAAGACTCATGACTCTCATGAGAATCGCGAATGAAGGCAAAAATGTAAAGTTTGTTGATCTTTAGGGTAAAACGATCTCATTCGCCATTTCTGTGCACGACCGCGAATGAGATTTTTTTCTTCCTCCAAATCCCTGTCTGTCACTCAATCTCATTGTTTACAACGATTTACACTCGCTCAGTGCTGTCCAGCTTTTGCACCTGGGTCTTACCGTGAGACACAATACGCAAGCAAAAGCCCCCCGCCGTGGGTACGACGAGGGGCAAGGCTTCTCAACAGGATTAGCTTACGGCACCTACCAGGCGCTTCTCCTTCTTCACCTTCTTCTTTTTCTTGGGTGTAGGCTCTGTTTCAATCGAGTGGTCAACACCTTTTAACACATCTTCAAATACGCCGCCAAACTGCAACGCAACCGTGTCCCAGTCAAATTGCTTATCCGTGACACGCGTGTAACAAAGCTCAGCTGTCGCATCAAGCTTCTCACGATTCTCATACAAGTCCGTAAGGATCTCTGCAAGGTGATCGCTGGAAGGGCAGGGCATTTCTCGTGCGTAGTTGACATCCACGTCGATGTGATCACAACGAATCAGGCGTCCGTACCCCTCAAAGATCTCCTTGCAGGAAGTATGAGCAGGCACTACCTGGGCTACGCGACAGGCAGCGTGTTCAAAGTTGACAAGCTCCCAGCCGCCCCCCTTGGTGGTATTGACGCCAATATCAACTGCATTATAAATTGCATTTAACATATCCACCTCAACGTTTGGCGGCCCTTCCGATTGCGAGGTAAGAATAATACGTCCATTTGGATCAAGATTATTTTTGCGCATTTCCCTCCCGAAAACATCAAGGATATGCCACCCTTGATCTTTAAGACCCATATGCAAATACAGTTGTGTATCTGGTTTATCAACAGCAAACTTTGCAAACGCTGAAATAGTAATGTCAATACGTTTTCTAAACTGATTGCGATTTCCGTTGAACACAATAAAGATATCGTCTTTTAAATTCAGACGTTTACGTGCTTCTGCTTTGTCCATGGGATAGAAAAGACTTGTATCTAGACCATGGGGAATAACTGCAACTGGCCGGTTGATACCTGCTTTTAAGAATTCGTGCGCTCCAAATTCTGTAAAAGCAATCAAAGCATCCCAATCGTTGATATGTTTTTCAATACCTCCAATCCAGTTGTAGCTATCCATTGTTAGGTAGCCAATAAATTTAAAGTTTTTTTTCTTGTGTAGATCTTCAATACGTCGATACTGTTCCGAGACAATCCAGGGATCATTCAAGCTAAATACAACGTCTGGTTTTTCGCGCTCAACAATTTCTCGAATCCTATCTTCACCAAAAGGCGCTGGTTGATGCCGATTAGATGCTGGATACATTTTAAAATCTTCTTGCTCTTTTACTGGATCACCATGCCAGTTACAAGCAAGTACAACAATTTCAAAATTATTTTTTAAGCGCGGAAGAATAGCGCCACTTACCCGACCAAAGCCAGTCATTGCAGCAAAATCAGCTACCCATAGGAGCTTAGGCTTTTTATCAGTCATTTAAAAGATCAGTTAATTCTTTAGGAAATATAGCGTAGACTGAGCCTTTTTGACAGTCGAGTTGACCGGGCCAGATTCTATTTCCCTTTGCTATATTTTCTGCTTCAGTCAAAATTTGAAGATTATTTTCTACGTGAAGACCACAAACCCAGTCGGATGTTAATGGATAAATATGATCTCCATGGTGCTGAACTCCAGTAAGTTTGGTAAGCTCTGTACGTTTTACATAAAACTTTTTAATAGCATTTTCGTTTCCCCAGGCTGCTATTGCTTGTTTTTTGGCGGCACGACGTTTGGCGTTGTGCATACTTGTTTCATTAACATGTGTTGTTCTCCATTTACGTCTTAGCTCACGCATACGTTCAAGATTATTGAGATAGTGTTTACGTTTGTTTTTGCGACTGCGTTCAGGATTTTTAATTTGCCATTTAAGACTATTTGCACGTTTTTTTTCACGATTTGCATTATCCCATCGCCGTGCTGATTTGTGCCTACATTCTGGACACCGTTTTTTATCAACAGGATACTGGTGCAAACCCTTGCGACAAGTCTTCAGTTCAGGTGAAGTACTCATGCAGGCAGTATCCTTGATTGCTAAACCTTAAAATTATACACAGATAATTAGATTATTTCTGCTCCTTGTATTCAGGCCATTGTGCAGTAAACTAAGAGAAGAACACGACAAGCAAATGCCAAAACCTAATTTATTTGCAATCTCTTTGGAAGAAATTAAAACGCGTACTGGTTTAATGTCTGAGCACGTTTTATACAATACTTGGCGTGGCATGAATGAACGTTGCTGTTCTCCTAGTGCTAAATCTTATACCAGATATGGCGCACTTGGAGTAGGTGTGTACCATCCTTGGCGTGATAAAAGTAGGCACCCTGTACATAAACGGTGGAGTAATGGTTTTTGTTTGTTTTTAGAATACGTTGAAATGCACCTTGGCCCAAAACAACAAGGCTTTTCTTTAGATCGTATCAAAGGTACTGAAAATTATGCACCAGGTAATCTGAGATGGGCTGATGCTTCCTTACAAAAGAAAAATCAAAAAATTAAAAATATAACGGGGTATCGATATGTTTATCCTGTCACAGGATCATCTTCTTGGCAAGCCGAGTATAAAAATGGAACGCAAAGATTTTACGTTGGTTGTTTTCCAACAAAAGAAAAAGCATATGCCGAAGCATTAGCTCATCGTCTAGAGACTTTTTGGCCTAAAGATCTTTAAATACTTTTCTTTGAATTTCTTTTTGCTCACATGTTTCCGCTTTAAGTTTGTGTTTTAAAAACTCAGCAGCCTTGTGAGTTTGTGTGGTGTTGCCACAAGTATATAAATCAATTGCTGCGTAGCCAACTTGAGGCCAAGTGTGGATACTTGCGTGTGATTCCGCTAGCAGTGCTAGCAGTGTGACTCCTTGCGGTTCAAATTTGTGTCCAAAAATTCGGAGGATAGTAGCGTCAGCCATCTGAAGCGCCGTCTGCAACAGCGTTTCTAGACCTTCATAATTATTCAGGATTTCCCGATCACAATCGTAAAGATCCAAAATCAGATGCCTGCCGTCACTCATCACTCATCTTGCAAGTTTGGTTGCGAATCATTTTTCTTGTCAAGAACATCGCCATAGTGGACACGCCACTCTTCTTTGTTCAAGCCAACTTCCACAATGGAGGGAAACTTCTCATACTTTTGATCAGACGAGCGGCAAGCAATGTTTACAACACGCATACCTTTACGACTCTTAAACTTGTAAACATTTAAACCCAGCTGGTGAACACAAACGTCCATTAGCAGAGTTTCAAAACGGCTACGTCCAAGGATGTTGCTGTTTGATCCACGTGAGAACTCACAATAACTAGCGTACAACCACGTATCCCAGGAGACGTAAATATTGGAAGCACCACCTGCAGATTGTTTAGCAAGTCCAATAGCAGTTGAAATACCTGGATCAAAGACCAAGCAGTGCTCCATCCAATCCATGATCTGGTTGGACTTCAGGATTTGTTCACGATGGTGCTTTGCAAAGAAGTGTACCTTCTGGGTCGTCTCCATCAAGTATTCACGCATCTCAGCTTCCGACAAATCAAGTACCCAGTTCACCAAACCAGGTAGTAGCGGAGCAAACTCACCGAATGGACGACCTTTATCATCCATATCAATGAGTGTCCGTTGCTCAGACGAGTTACCAGTAAAGGGTTTATCGAATGGAATTGTCAGACGCCGCCGTGCCAAACCTGAAGTTGGATCCGTGGTTTGGATAGGTTCGTTGGCGGTAATCATGACCAGACCATTGAACTTAAATGGTTTCTGGGAGCCAGCTTGAAACTTACGTTCGTTACGAATTAAGTCACGGCCAGTGAGTGCCTTAAGAACCGAGACCGAACCACCGTAACGCTCAACATCATTAAAGAGCAACAGCTTTTTCTTATAAAGGTTCGCAGTCTCAAACCTATTCTTTTCTAGGTGCTCAAGCGATGAGATCATTGCGTTCTCATCACCCACCAAGGCATGAGCCAGGTTTGAGTAGGTTGACTTACCAGACTTACCAGGGCCCACAATCTCAACAAACTTCTGGATGTCCGAGTTACTAAGTAGGACAGCCCGCAGCCAAGCCCTCAAGACTTGGACTCGTTGCCAGCTTCCGTCTTGGACTTCTTTAAGCCACTTAACGATTGTTTCACAAGTTGCTCCTGGATCATAGTCATAGGGCAATTGCTGCGTGATATACATTTCCCTATCGAAGGGAAGCAGTTCACGGGTTTCGACGTTGAGAATTCCATTGGTAAATAGCAGGTATTCATTGCCTTCATACCAGTCATCAAAAAGAACGGTGATACGAAGCTGCTCCATTACATCATTGAGCAACCTAATGTTGTACCCGCCGGGCAGCAGTTTCTCCTTTAACTCTTCAAGGTTGTTTTTAATGTCACCCTTAATTTCAGCTTCGGTCAAACTACGCCACACACCTTTTGATCCGGCGTATTGGTAAAGATAGAAGCAGGCTTGTGTCTGGCTATACAACAAGTTACCCGCGTATGTTTGTAGGAGAACAGTTGTTATTGCATCGAAAGAAGGGTTGCGAGTACCACCTTCTTCATCTTCTTCATCTCTTTTCTTTCTTGAGGTGGTCTTTGGTTTTTTAGCCCAACCACTCTTTGTTTTTGCTGGACGATCAACCGTCTCAACTTGAGTCTCAATTTCTGGCATTAAATCATCCCCGTATTGTTCTAAAAGTTTGGCCGAATGCTCCAAAGTGGAGTCGTCTACGCTCATTGCCCGATGATCTTGAGATGGTTTCCAGCCATGCTCTTGGGCAATATGAATAAGTGAACCCAAGCCACGACCGCCACCTTTGCTAAAGGAAAGCCACCGCCGCTGGCACTCACCATCCCGATATTTATCTGATTGTTTTGACCATTCATCCCACGCCTCAAGCAACGATTCATCTGTTGAGTGAAGCGTCTGGCCAATCGTGATCCAAATGTCGTAATCATCACAGGCTTCTGGGGGCAATGCCCACATTGCTTCCTGCGCCAATTGCATATCACGATCCAAATTCATCTCTGCGTGTATCGCAAAGGTAGGACCAATGATACGAGTAGTTTCTTTGGCGGGAACTCCCTGCTTGACATTCTTGTTGATGATGGCATTCAACAACCAAGCCGGGAATTCAGGCAGCTTTTCAACCCACTCAAACCCTTGCCCTTCTGCGGTGTAGTACCCAGCAGTCTCTGGGTGCAGACCCATCAACACACCTTGGTGCCGCTTCCACAAGATTTCAAGTTTCTCCTTGTCTCCCTCGCCGTGCCAGGTGTATTTGTTGCGAACAAAATGCTTATGTTTTTCCCGATCCAGACGATAAAGTTTACGTTCGCGCCCTTCTTTACCGCTACAAATAGTCAGCGTTGGGGGTAGTGCTTTATCAACATCACTTTCATCGGCGAGTTCTTTGATAACCGCGTAAACGCTCGGTCCATCAACATCAACCCACACCAAACCATAAGGATGGTTATAGACAGGACCTCCCAAAAGACCGATGGCTTTACAACGGTTAGTGAGTGTTTCCTCCTCAATCTCGCGAACGCTGAACGGTTTATTTTGCCAGCCCGTAACGTAGGGATCTTTATTTTCTCCCAGCGGTGTGAGCGGCCAGTCGAGGGGTAGGTAGTCAAGACGGATTTCTCCTGGGCGTAGAGCTTGCTTGTTTTTGCTTGTCATTTTTTTATTTGGTTACCTCCACTTTAAAGTCTCGGTCTGGGAATGAGCCCTCTTTTACAAGCATGTAAGCATGCAGGTGCATGTCGGTGGGCAGACAAAAACAATCTCCGTCAACCGCATTAGACATGCGATTTTGGAGCGCGTTCATCCACTCACCAACGGAAATACGAATTTCCATTGGGGGCGGTAGTTGAGTGTTTTCTTATCCTAGGGCGACCAATCCAGCAAGTCTAGGGACATCCCCTGGAATCAGAAAGTCTAATTAGTCTCAGCAATAGACTCATTACAATCCTTATCTTTTCCTTTGTTACGTTCTAAGATTCTGTTATAAATCAATACAGGATCCTTTTTGGTCTGCACACAAGTCTCAGTTGCGACAGACCATGCGATCATCTTCTGCCTGGTTTCTTTTTCACTTGGATCCCAACGCATAACTTAACCAATCAAATCTGGGTCATGGACACCGCCTTCTTCAACTTGCGCGTAGTATTCCGCTACAAGTTTATACCATTTTTCATGCATTATATTTAAATAATTCCGAGAGATTTTAAAAATTTGTGTGCGAACTGGTGTTGAAACTAAAATTGCAGCTTGCTGCACAGTCATTCCCAAGGTCTGGGTAATAGCTAGATCGTAAGCGCACATCTGTAAAATGCACTTTTTAAATTTAAGATGTCCTCCAAGTAAGTCTCGCCATTCTGGCGTTCCCTTCTCTAAATTTTTAGGCCATTTACGACTATAAGGTTTGACGCTGGTTTTTAAATCAGCGAGAGTAAGCTTACCATTAGCCACAGCAATGATGTCAGGAGCACCAGCCCAGCCGCGCCCTTGGTCATCGCAACCCCACACACGAGCCACGTCATCAGCGCCGATAGTAAAATCAAACTTTTCAAGGATTGGTGATTCGGCCCAAAGTATTTCTTGAAATTGATCCAAGATTGGCGGCATGCCCGACCAAAAATCCATGTACTCATCTTTGATGTCCGGCGTTTTATTACCTTTGAGGTACTGCTCCATACCATAGTGGATAGCCGTACCCCTTTCGGCTGCCTGCTCTTTAACACCTGGATTATTTTTTGACCACATCTCCAGCTTCCGTTTGTTTGCTTCGGAAGCAGTCTCTGAGATAATCGTAGTTACGGACGGAACAGGACCGCATTCCAACGGAGTGGTATAGTGCCGCCTACCGTTGAGTGTAATCCTGGCAGCGGCCCGATTAATTGACCGCATAACTTCAGGTTGCTCGTCCTCAGCTTTAATCCAAGGATCGTTCTTATTCAGTTTAGCAACCACGGACGGTTTTGTATATTAGTCTTAGCTTAACGCATAACTTACCTTTCGTAAATGCACAACTTAACTACTCGTATCTCCGTTGTGTTTGGCGCCATCTTTATCCTGGCAGCAATAGATGTCGCAATCTTCATCCAAACCATGGTGGCCCACCGTTAAACCAATACGTTTTTAAATTCAGGAGCCTGGTCATGTCCTGTTCTATAACACGTTTTTATTACAACACACGCTGTGACAATCCAAGCGGGTGTACCAATAACGTATCTTTTGAAGACATTGATACCGATGAAGCGAATAGCCACGAGCAATCGCTTCAACAAAAAGAAATCGACTATACTCGAATAGATTTGTAATTTGTTATGGGCGCCGATAGCTTTCCTGCCTCGTGGAATGAGTATTTCAGCAGCATCAAGCCCCGTTTAAATAAACGCAGCGAGGGGTTTCAACAAATTTTTGATTTCCTATCCGGTCTCAATAGTCCGGTCATCGTTGAAACTGGGACCTACCGCGAGGAAAACAACTACGAAGGCGACGGTTGCTCCACCCTTCTCTTTGATACTTTTGTGGATTACCACGGTGGCGTGGTCCTTTCGGTGGATGTCGACCCTGAAGCGTGCGAATTAGCCAAAGAAAATACGTATTTTACTGAGGTTATCGAGTCAGACTCGGTTGAATTCCTTGGCACGCTAGAAGGCAAAGTTGATCTGCTGTACCTGGACTCCTACAACATTACAGATTGGAATAACGACTGGGCACCCGCTGCCCACCATCTGAAGGAATTGTTTGCTGCAAAGAACTGCATTAAGGAAGGAACCATGATTGTGGTGGATGACAATCTTATAGCACCGAGTGGACAACGCTTAGGCAAAGGACGACTCATTTATGAACTAATGGAATCCCTTGATATTGAACCTTGTTTTGATGGTTATCAAGTCGGTTGGCTTTGGACAGAAAATTAAACTGTCCATGCAGTAGTATTAAACATACCAAAAGATTTCAGATGTCTCTCTCCAGCCAAGTCAAAGAATCTGTCAACGAAGCAGCCGGTAATCTGCGCGAAGCATTAGCTTTTGCTGCACGCACCGAACACCCTGTTGTCATCAGTAGTTTGACGGATGTTCTAATGCGGCTGGAATCTTTGGAACATGTAGACGAAATCATGGAAAAGTTTGGCAGCCACAAAGAGTTGCCCACTAATCTTGGCCATTGAATTGCCAACTGTAGCCCAGAGGCTACAAGATTACTTTCAAAAGCTAGAGGAGTTGATTCCCAACCCACCAAGAGATTGGGAGAAGACTGCCAAACCGTGTAGGTGGGCTAAAATACTAGAAGAAAGAAAAAATAATACTGATGTCTCAGGACAATAAGTATACAAAACCTGAGTTACGTGAGCGAATCAAAGATCGCATCATGGAAAGCTCCAAAGCTGGTAAACCAGGCCAATGGAGTGCGCGTAGATCCCAACTTTTAGTTCAAGAATATGAAAAAGCAGGTGGAGGATATAAGGGAAGTAAAGGAGAAAAACAAAAATCTTTAGAGAAGTGGGGTGAGGAAAAATGGCAAACCAAAGACGAGTACGAGAAACGCGGTAAAGCTAAAGCTGCAGCCAAGAGGTATAAAGATGGCAAGTGATAAGGCTATACAAGACGGATATACCAAGCGTTACCTACCTGAAAAAGCGTGGGCTTCATTGTCAAAAGAAGAACGTGAAGAGACTGATCGCAAGAAACGCACTGGCAGTAAAGAAGGCAAACAATTTGTGTCTAACACGGATGCAGCAAAGAAAGCAGGTAAGGCAGCACGTGCCGCCAAACGTTACAAAGATAAGTAATTTAATCTATAATTACTGAAGAGATACTTTTAATCATGGCTGAAGGTAAAAAGTTTGTTCCCGGTAAAGGCATGGTCCCCGCCGGTAAAGCAGTCCCTGAAAAGGGCGGCAAGAAAGAAGCAGTACCACCCAAGAAAGGTGCGGTGCCTCCTAAGAAAGGAGCAGTGCCAGCCAAGAAGGCTATGCCTCCCAAGAAAAAATAAGTTAAACTTTCTACGCGGACAGTCGAGTCCGTTCCACCTTACATAGAAGAGTGTTCCGAAAGGGGCGGGTGTGGATTGTTTATTTACCCTGGCCTGAACCGGGGTTTTTTGTTATACTTATTGTGTACCTGCTCTGCATTTGTATCGGGTTCAGTGTACTTCCGGCTAAACGGAAGGGTGCGTTCTTTGATCTTGCTAAAGAACCCAGCGGGGATGGGACCCGCAATACGGGATACTCGTTAGGCCCATAGCCTAAAAGGAGGTCCCAAAAATATGAAGGGTGCAGCTAGGTTAACTGCATTAAATGTACCTCGCCCCGAAAGTCTGGGGTCGCCCTTCACTATTTTTATTCTATTGGACCTCGATAAGGAACTGTCACATTAACTTCATATGGAGTTGGTTTCCAAGGCGTCATGTACATTGCAGCTCTTGCTACTCGAGTTAATGGACTAAATGTTGAGCTGTCTGCACTTGCTTTGGCCGTTGCAATTGCAGCTGTTGGAGTATAGCCAGAAGATTTTGGTCCGGGAAAATCTGAACTCCAAATACCTTTAAGAGCATTCCATGCGCGTTGCGGTTGGATTTTTCCAATAATAAGATTAGGATCTTCAGCTGAATTAACCATGTCATAAACATCATTCATTTGAATTGTATTTGCAGAAGGATTGACTGTTGCATTAAATCTACCTAAAGTATTTGTTACAGATTTTGGAGCAGTAGCATATGGGTAGACAGGACCACTTTGTGGAAGACCTGGTCCATAAGAAGGTATAGACACGGTAATTGGTTTTGGGTTTTTAGCTTCTTCTATAAATTTTAAAAATTCAAGGCTCTTGCCAATAGTTCCGGGATTATCAGAAGAGTTTTTAATTTGTTCAATTTGAGCAGCAGAAAAAGGTTTTGGTGTAAATGTCCGCATAACTGTTGGGCTTTGTTCTGTTGCTTTCCTTAGATCAGTTAATGTTGATGGATCTAATTGTAAGTTGCGATTTCCAACGCCAGTCATATAACGTGCAAAAAGATTTGCTCGATCAGGTAATGCATTCATTGCTGAACCAGCAGTGGACAAAGCAGTTTCTTTAATAGTAGTTCCAACAGCTTGTTTAAGCGGACCTAAAGGAGAAGCGGATCCTCCTGGCAACAACCCACTAAAAACATTTTTATCTACTTGCCCGTAACCACGTTTGGCTTTGTTTAAAAACGTTTGAAATAAAGAACCGTCCATCAGCTATTCCTTAACGTAGCCTTAACAAACCATGCGGTTTTAAATGCTTGACCCACAAGGTCAGCCATGTAATTCTGGATGTCAATAGCACCAACTTTTTGTGCAATAGGCTCAAGCTTCTTGGCTTTCATGCCAAGTTCTTCAAGGTTTTTGTAATACACACCAAGCATGTCGGTACCTTTATAAGAGGTAACTGCTTGCATAGGAGGTGCCATATCTTTTAGACCACAACCACACATTGGCATGAGGTAGTCCATGCTGCGGACAAACTCACCAAGAGTATCGAACTGTTCTACGTGTGCTTCATATTGATCTTTCAGAAATGCGTGGACACCCAAGAAGTTTGACCCCTCGTAGTTGAGGTGAATTAAATGTGATTGCGTCTCAAGTTCTTTGACATAAGCAGACAGTGCAATTAACTGCTGAATGAAAGCACCAACATCACCACCAGCTTTTGATTTAGCTGGAGCCTTGGGTTTTTCCTGAGGTTGAGGAACCGGCTGAGCCTGGGGAGTTTCAACAGGTTGATACTGTTGAGGGCCGGGGGTATACATAATCAAATACCTTTATTTATCTAGTTTACCAAAGCTTACCTGGATATTTCCTCCCAGTCCATCGATGCATAAACACCTTGGTTATTTGAGCTAGCCGCAACAGTAACACTGATTTCATAAGGAGTGCTTGTTAAACCATCTCGTTCCAATTGAGATTGAAACACGGCTTCTTTAAGAA
>Ga0209296_1000085_pt1 | contig 80859 bp, 75 predicted proteins | sample S_130206_EF_Meta_FD_187319 | JGI IMG/M metagenome (GOLD analysis project Ga0209296, IMG submission 187319) | Freshwater microbial communities from Lake Simoncouche, Canada to study carbon cycling - S_130206_EF_MetaG (SPAdes) (version 2) | ecosystem: Environmental > Aquatic > Freshwater > Lake ...
CAGGGCCTGAGCGGACCTTGCCGGCGAGGATGAGGGCTTGGGCGACCGAGCGGGTCGGGGCGAGCGACAGCTTCAGCAGCAATTCGTCCGCGCGCATCCTGCCGGGCTTCGCGGCCATCGGTCAGTCGAGGAAGCCCGTGAGGGGCGAGGTCGGTTCAGCCTTATCGGAACCGATGCCCAAGCCTGCTTGGCGGGCGGTACGACCGGCTTCGACCGCGAGGCGGAAGGCGCGGGCCATGGCAATGGGATCGCCCGAGGAAGCGATCGCGGTGTTCACCAGGACGGCGTCGGCGCCCATCTCGAGGGCTTCGGCGGCGTGCGAAGGCGCGCCCAGGCCGGCGTCGACGATGACCGGCACGCGGGCCTGTTCGATGATGATGCGGAGAAAGTCGCGGGAGAGCAGTCCGCGATTGGAACCAATCGGCGCGCCCAGCGGCATGACCGCGGCGGCGCCGACTTCTTCGAGACGCTTCGCGAGGACGGGGTCGGCGTGGATATAGGGCAGGACCGTGAAACCCTTCTTCACCAGTTCGCGACAGGCCTCGAGGGTCTCGATCGGATCAGGCATCAGGTACTTCGGATCCGGGTGGATCTCGAGTTTCAGCCAGGAAGTACCGAGGGCCTCGCGCGCGAGTTCGGCGGCGAAGATCGCTTCTTTAGCCGTACGCACGCCAGAAGTATTCGGCAGGATGAGGTGCTTCTTCGGGTCGAGGGCGGAAAGGATGCCGTCGTCCTGCGCGCCGAAGCGCACGCGCTTGATCGCCATCGTCACCACCTCGGCGCCGCAGGCGTCGAGCACCGCGCGGAGCTGCGCGGCGGAAGCATACTTGCCCGTGCCCGTGAAGAGGCGTGAGGCGAAGGTACGGTCGGCGATACGGAGCGAGGACATCGTTGCTTGCACAATCCGAACCGCGGCGGGCTTGTCCAGCCCTCGCATCCGAAACCTAGGCGGACAACGCTTCGACCAACGATTTCGCGGCCGAAACAGGGTCGGTCGCCAAGGCGATGGCGCCGCTGACCGCGATGCCATGGGCGCCAAGCGCTCGCACCGTCGGCCAGTCAGCCGCCGTCATGCCGCCGATGGCGTAGCACGGCAGCGGCGATGCGGCGGCGATGAGGGCGGCGAGGGATGTGGGCGTATGGATCGCCGCGAGCTTCTGCTTGCTGGCCGTGTGGCGGAAAGGGCCGACGCCGGCATAGTCGACACGCACGCCGGCGAAACGGGTAAGGTGCGCGGGCTCGTTGAGCGTCACGCCCACGATGGCGAAATCGCCGAGCAAGGCGCGGGCCGCGGCGGGCGAGGCGTCGTCGCCACCGAGGTGCACGCCATCGGCTTCAGCGCGAAGCGCGACCTTCGGCGCATCATTGACGACGAACGTCGCGCCGTAGTCGCGGCAGAGTTCGGCGATCGCAGACGCTTCGGCGATCCAGACGTCTTCCCGGAGATGCTTCGCGCGGAGCTGGATCCAGCGGACGCCGCCTTCAAGGGCCGCGAGGGCCTGCGCCCGATGCGTGAGCGGCGAAGCGTCGAGCGTCAGGAACTGCAGACGCGGGAACACGGCCTAGTATTTGCGCTTCAGCTTGCGTGCTTCCTTGCCATACCAGGCGCGCTCGAGGGCGAGGAATGCGTGGACGGGGTCGGGCTGCTTCCAGACCGAACCGATAAAGGCGATACCATCGAAGCCCATCTCGCGGGCCTGCGCGGCGTTCTTCGGGGTAATACCACCAAGGGCATGCACCGGGGCGCCGCCTTCGGCCTTCCAGCGCTGGAGGATGACCTCGTATTCGCGGAGCGTCCGGCGAGGGCGATGATCCTTCTTCGAGACGGACTCGAAGATCGGCGTCAGGAAGACGTAACCGCAGGCCTTGTCGGTCGAGAGGAGCTCCTCATAGTCATGGCACTTGGCGCTGACCGGGGCGTGCTTGGGCCAGCGGCGCGGGATGCGTTCGCCGGGGTGCATCTGGAAGCCGCCGAGCTTATTGGCTTCGACCAGTTCCGGCTCTTCACCCAGGACGATGCGGGGCCAGAAGGCTTCCGGGATCGCGCGAAGGAACTGTTCGTAGTGACGGCGTTCCCAATCTTTGCGGACCTGGACGTGGAGGCGGCCGAGGCCGGCGTCGAAGAGGCGGCGGACCTGTTTGGTATCCCAGCTGCCGTCGTTGGGCGTGAACAAGACGAGGTTCGCCGGAGCCATGGCTTCCGGCTCGCTGACGAAGAGTCCTTTGATGAATTTGAACATAAGAGGGGGGTCAGCCGCCTTGGGCGGCGCGGATGACGAGGATGCGGGCGCCTTCGGCGAGGGCGTGGGCCGACCAGCGGGAGCGCGGGACGACCTGTTCGTCGACCGCGGCGGCGACAGCCGGCTCCTGGGCGACGCCCAGTTCGGCGAGCAAGTCCGCCAGCGAACGGGCGGCGGTCTCCTTCGGCTCATCGTTGACTGTTACGCGCATGTGAAAAACCACCCTGCCCCGCGGGGGGCGGGCTGGCAAGCGGAGGTTTGGGGTTGCGAGGGCGGGCAGGCGGTCTTGGCATAAACCCATGAAGAACCTGCGCCTGTGCCTGCTCTCCGCCGTGGCCATCATGGCCGCCCTGACCCTTTCCTCCTGCAATAACAAAGAACAAATGAAAGACTCCCCTGCTGCCGGCACCCCTCGTGCCATCATCCACACCAACTACGGCGACATGACCGTCGAGTTCTGGCCCGACGTCGCTCCGCGCACCGTGGACAACTTCCTGAAGCTCTCTCGCGAGAAGTTCTATGACGGCTCGGCCTTCCACCGCGTCATCAAGGGTTTCATGATCCAGGGCGGCTGCCCCAATTCCAAGATCGGTGCCCGCGGCGTCCCTGGTACCGGCGGCCCCGGCTACATGGTCAAGGCTGAGTTCAACAACCGCGCCCACGTGAAGGGCGTGCTCTCCATGGCCCGCTCCAGCGACCCGGACAGCGCCGGCAGCCAGTTCTTCGTCTGCCACGGCGACGCCTCTTTCCTTAATAATAAATATACGGCCTTCGGTAAGCTCGTCGCCGGCGAGGAGGTCCTCAACAAGATCGCGAATATCCGCTGCGTCGGCCTGGAGGGGTCTACCCCCACCGAACGTGTGGAAATCACTAGCATTGAACTGGTTGAGGCTAAGTAATCGTTCCCTCTTTACAGACCCTCCCAGCCTCCTAGCCTAACGTCTCCCCATGAAAACCCTCAGCACCCTCGCTCTCCTCACCGCCGCCTCCGCGGCCCAGGCTTACACCCTGGACATCAATGCAGGCCTCTCCCGCCCGCAGAACTACGACAACGTCAGCATCGTCGGTCTCGGCATCGGCACCCAGCTGAATAACGAATTCCACCTCGGCCTGAACGTGGCCCAGAAGAACCAGACCGATATCGGCATCAACGGTCCGGGCGGCGTCGACGGCAAGGCCCGTAGCGCGACCCTCGACCTGACCTACACCCTCTCGCAGGGCGGCATCCGTCCGTTCGTCGGAGTTGGCGTCGGCGGCGTCTGGTTCAGCGGCGCGAGCATCGACACCTCCAACGCCTTCGCCACGAAGCTCTTCGCCGGCGTCTCCTTCCAGATCTCCCAGAACATCGACCTCGTTCTCAGCGCCCAGAACTCCAAGTTCTACAGCGTCCAAAAGACCGCCGGCGGCCCCGAAGAGAATATCACCAGCTGGGACGCCATCGCTGGCCTTCGCTTCAGCTTCTAAGCGAAGCACGAGCCCAAACAAAAGCCGCCCGAAAGGGCGGCTTTTTTATTGGCCGGATTTCAACCGAGCTCAGGGAGCGAGTAGACCGCGATCCTTCATCCAGGCGCCGAGTAGGTCCGTCCACTTCTTTGCGGCTTCGCAGCGATCAGAAGCACCCCAGCCATGGCCGCCCTTGGCCCACACGTGCACCTCGGTGGATCCGCCCATCGACTTGAGCGTCTTGGCGAGAGCCATCGAGCCTTCGGCCGGATAGCCATCATCAGCGCTGTGCGCGAAGAACGCCGGCACTGGCTTGGTACCCTTGGGGGGAATCACGCCTTCCGGGCCGTCGCGCAGGGTGCTATCTGGCTTATCCTTCACGAAAAGATAGGCTGGGTAGACCATCACCGCGAAATCCGGACGCACGGCATCGGCTTCGGCCGGCGAGTAAGCGACACGGGCGGCGAGATTACCACCAGCGGAGAAACCTAGGATACCGACTTTGGCCGGATCCGCATTCCATTCCTTGGCATGCTCGCGGACGATCTGGATCGTGCGACGCGCATCCATGATCGGGACGATCCAAGGCTTCTCGTTATCACGGCGCGGCACGCGATAGCGCAGCACCACGGCGGCGCTGCCGAAGGCATTGAGGCGACGGGCGACTTCGGCGCCTTCATGCTCTTCGGCGAGGATGCCATAGCCGCCACCAGGGCAGACGATGACGATGGGGGCGCCGGGCTTGGCGGCAGGATAGACCACGAACTCGGGGATCATCACATCGGTACGATGGCCGTTCTTATTGATGATGCCCTTCGGGTCCTGACCGGGTTTGGCCTTCAGGGTTTCGGCGGGAGGCGTGCCTTCCCATACCGGGGCCGGCGGGAGCGCAGCGGCGCCGAGGGATGCGCAGAGCAGACTGAGGAGGAGCGTGGTCTTCATAGGAAAGTTCAGAGAGGGGCGAGTAGCTTCTGGTCGACGAGCCACGCGCGGAGAGTCTCCGTCCAGACCTTCGCGGCTTCGCAACGATCGGTGGCGCCCCAGCCATGGCCGCCCTTGGCCCATACGTGCACTTCGGTGGAGCCTCCGAGGGACTTAAGCTTCGCGGCGAGGGCCATCGAGCCTTCGGCCGGGATACGGTCGTCGGCGCTATGGGCGAAAAAGGCTGGCACGGGCTTCGGGCCCTTCAGCGGCACCACGCCTTCGGGTCCATCGCGCAGGATGCTGTCGGGCTGGTCCTTTTCGAAGAGGTAGGCGGGGTAGATCATCACCGCGAAATCCGGGCGCGAGACGGCGACGTCAGATGGAGAATAAGCCGCGCGGGCGGCGAGGTTGCCGCCGGCGGAGAAGCCGAGGATGCCAACCTTGGCGGGGTCGGCGTTCCATTCCTTGGCGCGGGCGCGGACGATCTCGAGCGAGGCGCGGGCATCGATGAGCGGCACGATCCAGGGGCGCTGCGGATCGCGCCGCGGCACGCGGTAGCGTAGGATGACGGCTCCGCAGCCATACGCATTGAGGCGCTTCGCGACTTCATCGCCTTCATGACCGTCAGCAAGGCCGCTGTAACCGCCTCCGGGGCAGATCAGGATGATCGGCGAGTTCGGACGAGAGGATGGCCAAGGCGTCAGCTCCGGCGCGAAGACGTTGCCACGATGACCCGGCGTGCGGGTGCCGTGCGGGTCTTGTCCTTCCTTCATCGTCAACGTCTCGCCCGGCGGCTTACCCGGAAAGACGTCGAAGGACGGGAGAGGGTCGGCCGTGAGTGTGAGGACGGCGAGGAACGCGGGGAGTAGGGATCTCATTCGTGTCGAAGGGCTTCGATCGGGTCGAGTTTGGCGGCGCGGAGCGCCGGGTAGACGCCGGCGACGAGACCGACGACGACGGAGAAAGCAAGGCCTTGGGACATGATTACCCAGTCGAGCGTGGCGACGGCCCCCGTGGGCAAAGCCTGCGTCAGAATATAGTTCATCAGTGCGACGATCCCCATCGAGACCACGAGGCCGATGAGGCCGCCGACGACCGAGATCACCGCTGCTTCGGAGAGGAACTGCAGAAAGAGGTCGGACCCGCGCGCGCCGACGGCCTTGCGGACGCCAATCTCCCGAATACGTTCGTTGATGGAGGCGAGCATCACATTCATGATGCCGATACCGCCAACGAAGAGGGAGATGCCGGCCACGCCGCCGAGCGAGAGCTTGAAGGCGGCCTCCGTCTTGCGAAAGTCCTCGAGCGTCTGCTCGTTGGTCGTGATTGCAAAATCGCGGAGGCCCTTGTGGGCGGCCAGCATTGTTCGCTCCGTCTGCTCGACCGCGTCATGCAGGCGTTCGGCGTCGCCGATACGTAAGCCGAGGCCGCTCAGGCGGTCGTTACCGATAAATTTCGCCTGGGCCGTCGAGACCGGGATGAACGCCCCGCTATTGCGCCAGCGCCAAGCGCCGCCGCCACTGCGCGAATTCGCGGAACGGATCTGCATGCCACTACCCTCAATATTATTGAGCACGCCGATGACCGTGAAGCGGCGGCCACGAATCTTGATCACCTTGCCCACGGGATCCACGTTGGCGCCGAAGAGTTCCGGCACGACGGCCGAACCCAGGACGATGACGTCGTTCATGTTGAGACCGTCGAGGTCGCTGATGAAGCGGCCAAAGCCGGGGTCGACCCAGCGCTTGGCGACTGGCAGATAGTCAGCCGTGACCCCGGTGACGTAGGTGCTCGTCTCACGGCCATCGATGATCAGACGCTCATAGCCGACCCGGGCTTCCGGCGAGATGTTATCGACGAGTGGCACCGTCTTACGGATGCGGTCGACGTCACGCATCGTGATGCCTTCGGAAAGCTCGGCTAGGTGCTCCTGCTCCTTGGGCAACTGCTCGCGCGTGACGGTGATCTTCTCGATGCCGCCCATGGCGTCGACGAACTGGCGGAAGTTGCCGACCATCCCTTGGACGACGGTGACCATCGCGACGAGCGAGGCGACGCCGAGGATGATACCCGACATCGAAAGCAGCGAACGGACCTTGTTGGCCTGCAGCTCACGGAGGCCGTTGACGATGGCCGGGCGGATGCGATCGAAGAGCTTCATCGGGCGCGGTCCTCATGGACGAGACCGGCGCGCATCGAGATGACGCGGTGGGCGTTCTCGGCGACGGAAAGGTCGTGCGTGACGAGCACCACCGTGATGCCCTCCTTGATGAGTGAGCCCAACAACTCGAGGATACGGTCGACGTTCTTCACGTCGAGATTCCCCGTCGGCTCGTCGGCGAAGATGATCGAAGGCGAACCCACGATGGCCCGGGCAATGGCGACGCGCTGGCGTTCACCGCCGGAGAGCTGGCTCGGACGGTGATCCAGGCGGTGCGACATCCCGACGCGTTCGAGCGCTACCTTGGCGGCCGCCGCATTGGCGACCGGGTCGGAGTTCTCGCGATAGAGCAGCGGCAAGGCCACGTTCTCGAGAACCGTGAGGCGGGGAAGCAGATTGAAAGACTGGAAGACGAAGCCGACGCGGTTGGAGCGGTACCAAGCGCGCAGGTCAGGGTCGAGCTTGGCCACCTCTTGGCCATCGAACACGATACTGCCTTCGGTCGGCGTATCCATGAAGCCCAGGATATGCATCAGGGTCGACTTGCCTGAGCCGGATGGCCCGAGGATCGCGACGAACTCGCCCTTCTGGAAGTCTAGGTCGACGCCCGCGAGGGCATGGACGGTCTCGTCGCCCATGACGTAGGCCTTACGCAGGCCGCGGATGGCGATGAGCGCAGGCATCTCAGCGGACGGCGGCAGGGCGGACGAGGCTGACGATATCACCTACCGCGACGCCTTCTTTAATTTGGGACCAGCCAGCGTCACTGAGACCCAGCGTCACCTTGTGGGCTTCCCATTCGCCATCGGCGGTGCGCACATAGACAAGGCGGTCGGCACCGTCGATGAAGACGGCCGACACCGGTACGGCGATGCAACCTTTGACGCTGTCCACGGTCACCGTGACATTGGCGCTGATACCCGGGCGGACGCCATCGCCGGCCGGGAACGAGACCTGCGTCGGGAAGACACGCAGGTCGGGCACCTTGAGGTCGGCGGTGCCGAACGGGGTCATGAAGGTGATCTTGCCGGGCTTGCGCAAGCTGGGGATCGAGTCGAACGTCACCATCGCGTCCTTACCAATCTCGACGCGCGTGGCGGCAAACTCGTTGAGGTTGACGTCGACACGTAGGATCGAGGTATCGGAAATCGTCATGATGAGCGTGCCGCTGTTGATCGACTGGGCGCCAATCACGATTTGTCCCTCCAGGATGGTACAGTCGGAGACCTGTCCGTCGTGCGGGGCGCGGATGACCGTCTTACGGACGTTTTCGGAAGCCTTATCGAGACGTGACTGCGCAATCTCACTCTGGAGCTTCGCGACCTCATAGGCCGTCTTGGCGTCGAGCATCTCGCGCTCGGAGACGAACCCCTTAGCACGCAGGGCCTCGGAACGGCGGAGGTCACGGGTGACCTTCTCCAGCGTGAACTTCTGCAGCTGCAGGGTCCGACCGGCCTCATCTTCATCGGCCTTCGCGAGCACTGGGTCAAGTTCGGCGAGGACCTGGTCCTTCTTCACCATGTCGCCTGTCTGGACGTAGAGCTTCTGGAGCTTGCCGCTGACTTCCGCACGGATGTTGCTGTAGACGACGGCGCGCACAAAACCCGCAGACTCGATGGTCTCACGGATATCGCGCTTCTCGGCCTTGGCTTCGAAGGCGGGGGCGAGCGACTGACGTCCACCGCTCTTCTTCTTAGGCCAGAAGGCGAAGGTGAGTGCGCCGATGACGGCGAGGATGACGAGGGGTTTGAGAAACTTCATGGGGTGACGGTCAGAGGGGGGAGCGGGTCTTCGGAGCCGAGGCCGGCGCCGATCTTCTGCTCGACGGCGTCCATCGTGAAACCGTGACGAGGAAGGATGGATCCGTCGAGACGGGCGACCTTCGCGGAGGCCGCGCGGGCGTCGAGGTGGGACTGCACCCAGTTGAGTTGGGCAGAGTCGAGAGCGGCCTGCGCCTGAAGTACACGGAGAACATCGGACTGGCCAGCATCATAGCGCGCGCGTTCCCCTTCATAGGATTTACGCTGAAGCTCGAGGGAGGACGTGGCGGCGTCGACGCGGGCGCGGGCGGCCTCAAGTTCGCGCCAAGACGCGCGAGCGCCGAAGACGAGACTCTGGCGAGCGTCGGCGAGGCGGAGTTCGGCTTGGCGGCGGGCGCGATAAGCCGAGCGAAGGTTCGCCTCGGACTCGCGGAAACCCAGAGGAAAGCTCAGGCGGAGTTCGGCGTAGTTATTCCAACCAGCCTGCTGGCGATAGGCGTCGTAACCGCCCGAGACGCCGACGCCAGGATTGCCGAAGCGGGAGCTGCCCACGGAAAGATTGAGACTCGGGTGGTCGTTCTGCTCGGCCTGGGCGACGCCGGCTTCGGCCTGAACGATATTGGAGAGCTGGATGGCCGTGCCAAAATCGAAATCGGCGACCGTGCGAATCCACGAGGAGAAAACCTGCGGAGCCGGCACGGGAGCCGTCGGCATCACATCGACGAGCAAGGCCTGTTCGACCGCCGCGGCGTCGCCTTGACCGAGGAGACGGCGCAGGTTCATCTCCGCGCTGTCGAGGGACTGGCGGGCGTTGAGCACCGAGACGCGCTGACTGGAGACGTCGGCTTCGGCCTGCAACTCTTCGAGCACCGTCGCGTCGCCGAGCGAGCGCTTGGCGCGGATCTGGGCGAGCAAGGATTCCGCCGAGCGCAGGCTCGTCTCGCGCAAGGAGACCAACGTGCGGGCACCGGCAAGAGACCAATAGGCGACTTCCGTGTCGCGGATGAGGTCGAGCGAAGCCGCGCGGAGGGAGAGACGATTGCGATAGGCCGTCTGGCGGGCCGAGATGAGTGCGGTAAGATTCACCGCGCGCCAGCCGCCGGCGAGCAGCGGCTGAGTGTAAGCGACGTTGGTGCCGAGGTCGTATTTAGAAGCCGTGGAGAGATTACTGGAATCACCCCAAGTACGGGTGAGGCCGGCGCCGACCGAGAGCGTGCCACCCCAGGTGAACTTCTGGCTCAGCGCCACGTCGGAGTCGTGCCAGCGCGTGGCGGGAAATCCGCCCGTGATATCGGAGTAAAGATGGGAGCCGCTCAGGCGATTGGTCCAAGAGAGGTTGGGGTCGAAGACCGATTCCGAGACGTCGACTGCATCCAGAGAGCGGAGGGCGTCGAGGCGGGTGACCGTCAGGCCGAGATTGAAGAGCAAGGTCCGGTCGATGGCCTTCTCCAAGGAAAGGGGGCCGGCCGGAGCGGAGGTGGCGACCGCCGACGCAGGCACGCCCAGCTCGGCGCCACGAAGGGACGCCGCTGCCAGAAATGCCATGGTGAGGACAAGACGCATGAGATAAGATAAGTACCACATAGCGGGGAGTTTGTTCCCACTGCAAAGCAAAGCGGCGCACCTTTTGGTGCGCCGCGAGGTAAGGACTGAAATCTGTCCTTACTTGGCCTTCGAGATCTCGACGAGCTCGACTTCGAACTCGAGGACGGACTTGGCGGGGATCGGTCCCTGACCCTGCTCGCCGTAAGCGATAGCGGCCGGACAATAGAGGACAATCTTGCCGCCGACACCGATGAGCTGGACGCCTTCGGTCCAAGCCGGGATCACGCCGCTGAGCGGGAATTCGGTCGGCTCGTTGTTGCGGGTCTTGGTGGAGTCGAAGACCTTACCGTCGACGAGCTTACCTTCGTAGCGGCACTTCACGGTCGAAGCGGCCGTCGGCTTCACGTCGGAACCGGGAGCGAGAATCTTATAACGGAGACCCGAGGCGGTCTTCGTCACCGACTTATCGGCATCGACCTTGGCGAGGAACTCGTCGTTCTGCTTGCCCCACTTACCAGCCTTGGCGTTGACACGTTCCTGGAACATGGCGTCGGCGCCTTCGCCGAGTTCGGCGGGGTTGAACTTCGGCTTTTCGCCGCGGATCGCCTGGCGCACGCCGGCAAGGAAGAGTTCAATCTCCTCGTCGTTGAGCTCGAGCTGCGAGTTCACTTGGGGCATGGGGGATTGGCTGGCGATGGAGAAGCCAAGCATGGTCCAAGCCTGTTTGACTTGATCGGGGGTGAGCGGTTTCACGATTTTTGCGGGGGGAGGAGTGGGAACCGCGGCGGCGGCGGGCTTCGGCGCATCGGCGGCGTGGAGAGATGCGACGGCGACGGCCAGCGCGGCGAGGACGGGGTATTTCATGGGAAGGGGAGGTTCGTAGCCGATTCAGGCCTTTGGGGGAAGCACCTTTGCATGCTCCTGCAAAGAACTGACCGTGAGGGGGTGTTCGCGCAGGGAGCGGATGCCCAAGACGGCCGCGCGGGCCGCATTCATCGTCGAGGCCATGTACACGCCACGCATCACCGCTTCGGAACGCATCGCGTTCTCATCCTTACGGGGGAGCATACCGGCCGCGGTGTTCACGATCATCTGCAGCTGACCGTTTTTCAGGAGGTCGAGCGCGTTCGGCCGGGCGCCTTCGGAGATCTTACCGAGCTTGGTGACCTTCACTCCGGCGGCTTCGATAGCCGCAGCGGTACCGCTGGTGGAATAGATATTGAAGCCGAGCGAGGCCAGGTCGCGGGCGACGGCGACGGCGCCGTCCTTGTCGCGATCCTTGACGGAGAGGAAGGCGTTACCGGCGACGGGGAGCGCAGGCTGCGCGGCCATCTGCGCCTTGGCGTAGGCCATGCCGAGGTCGTCGTCGCAACCCATGACTTCACCGGTGGAACGCATCTCCGGCGAGAGCGCGACCGGGGCGCCGGGGAAGCGGCTGAACGGGAAGACGGATTCCTTGACGGACCAGTAAGGCGGACGGATCTCGCGGGTGAAGCCGAGGTCCTTGAGCTTGGCGCCGAGCATGCAGAGTGACGCGAGCTTCGCCAGCGGCACACCGATGGCCTTCGACACAAACGGGATCGTGCGCGAGGCGCGCGGGTTGACCTCGAGCATGAACACGATGCCGTCCTTGATCGCGAACTGGATGTTCATCAGGCCGATCACCTTGAGGCGTTTGGCGAGGGAATGGGTGATGCGACGGACTTCGTCGACGAGTTCCGTCGAGAGAGAATGCGGGGGCAGCACCATGCCGGCGTCGCCGGAGTGCACGCCCGCGTGTTCGATATGCTCGAGCATGCCGCCGATGACGGTGGTCTCGCCATCGGAGATGGCGTCGACGTCGAGTTCGATCGCGTCTTCCAGGAACTTGTCGAGCAGCACCGGCTTGCCGGGCGCGACGTCAAAGGCCTCACGGACGACGGACTTCAGCTCATCCATGCCGTAGACGATGAACATGCCGCGTCCGCCGAGGACGAAGGACGGACGGAGCAGGACCGGGAAACCGATTTCTTCGGCGGCCAGGTAGGCTTCTTCGGCGGAGAGGGCGGTCTTGTTGACCGGCTGGCGGATGCCGAGCTCGATGAGGATATCCTTAAACTGCTGGCGATCCTCGGCGAGCGCGATGCTGGCGGGCGAGGTGCCGACGACCGTGACGCCAGCGGCTTCGAGGTCGGCGGCGAGGTTGAGCGGGGTCTGGCCACCGAACTGGACGATCGCACCGATGCACTGCTCGGTGCGGTAGATCTCAAGGATGTCTTCGAGCGTGAGCGGCTCGAAGTAGAGGCGGTCGGAGGTGTCGTAGTCGGTCGAAACCGTCTCGGGATTGGAGTTCACCATCACCGTCTCGTAACCCGCAGCGCGGAGGGCGTAGGAAGCGTGGACACAGCAGTAGTCGAACTCGATACCCTGGCCGATGCGGTTCGGGCCACCACCGAGGATCATCACCTTCTTCTTAGGAGACGGGCGGACCTCGGACTCGTCGCCGTAGGTGGAGTAGAAGTAAGGCGTGAAGGATTCGAACTCCGCGGCGCAGGTGTCGACGAGGCGGAAGACCGTCTTGATGCCGGCGGCGTTACGCTGCGAGTAGACGGTGGCAGGCGCGATACCAGTCGCGTGGGCGATTTGGCGGTCGGCGAAGCCGGCTTCCTTGGCCTGGCGGAGCAGGTCGGTGCCGACGGACTTGCCGGCGGCCTTGAGGGCCAGCTCGATGTCGACGATACCGCGCAGCTGGCGCAGGAACCATGGGTCGATCTTGGAGAGGTCGAAGATCTCCTTCTCGGTCAGGCCGGCGAGCATCGCGTAGCGAACGAAAAAAGGACGTTCTGGATTCGGGCGGGCGAGGCGCGCGCGAATCTCCGTGAGGTCGGTGAAGGCGGAGTCGCCGAACTTACCGCCACAGCCGAAGCCCCAAGCGCCGATCTCGAGGGAGCGGAGCGCCTTCTGGAAAGATTCCTTGAACGTGCGGCCGATAGCCATCGCCTCGCCGACGGACTTCATCGCGGAGGTCAGGGTCGTGTCGGCGCCGACGAACTTCTCGAACGTGAAGCGAGGGATCTTCGTCACGACGTAGTCGATGGTCGGCTCAAAGCAGGCCGGCGTGGACTTCGTGATATCGTTCTGCAGCTCGTCGAGCGAGTAGCCCACGGCGAGCTTGGCGGCGATCTTCGCGATCGGGAAGCCGGTGGCCTTGGAGGCGAGGGCGGACGAACGCGAGACGCGCGGATTCATCTCGATGACGATCATGCGGCCGTTAGCCGGATTGACGGAGAATTGGATATTCGAACCGCCGGTCTCGACGCCGACGGCGCGGATGACGGCGAACGAGGCGTCGCGCATCAGCTGGTATTCCTTGTCGGTCAGCGTGAGCGCGGGGGCGACGGTGATGGAGTCGCCCGTGTGGACGCCCATCGGGTCGAAGTTCTCAATCGAGCAGATGATGACGCACTGGTCCTTATGGTCGCGCATCACTTCCATCTCGTATTCCTTCCAGCCCAGGAGGCATTCCTCGATGAGGACTTCGTGGACGGGCGAGGCGTCGAGGCCGGCCTGCGCCATGCGCTCGAATTCTTCCTTGTTATAAGCGATACCGCCGCCGGTGCCGCCGAGAGTGTAGGACGGACGGATGATGACGGGGAACTCGCCGCCGATGAGGGCGACGGTATCACGCGCGGCTTCGAGGGTCTTCACGACGCGGGAGCGCGGGACATCGAGGCCGATTTCGAGCATCAACTTCTTAAAGATCTCACGGTCTTCGCCGCGCTCAATCGCGTCTTCCTTCGCGCCGATGAGTTCGACGCCGTACTTCTTCAGCACGCCGGTGCGCGCGAGCTTAAGGGAAAGATTGAGCGCCGTCTGGCCGCCGAGCGTCGGGAGAAGCGCATCGGGCTTCTCCTTGGCGATGATGCGTTCTACGGATTCGACCGTGAGGGGTTCCACGTAGGTGACGTCCGCCGTCTCCGGGTCCGTCATGATCGTGGCCGGATTGGAATTCACAAGGATGACGCGGTAGCCTTCTTCGCGCAGGGCCTTGCAGGCCTGGGTACCAGAATAATCGAATTCGCAGGCTTGGCCGATGATGATCGGTCCCGAGCCGATGATGAGGATTGAGCGGATATCGGTCCTCTTAGGCATAGTGTTCCGCGGACTGTCAGCGACCGTCGGAAGGTTGGTCAAGTGGGGACTTCTAACAATTGCGGGCGCGCCGCGGGAAGGCGCTTGCAGGGTCGTCCCGGGCGGGCATTCATCGGGGCGTGGACATTATCAGGATAGCTGGCATCAAGTCCTTCGGACACCATGGCGCCCTGCCCGAGGAGAAACGCCTCGGACAGCGGTTTACCGTCTCGGTCGACCTCGAGATTGACACCCGCCCGGCGGCCGCCGCCGACGACCTGAAGCTGACCGTTAATTACGCTGATGTCATCCGGACGGTCGAAGCTCAGCTGACGGGCAAGCCGGTCTACCTGATCGAGACCTTGGCCCAGCAGATTGCCGCGCGTATTCTGGGCACTTTCGACGTGGTCAAGGCCGTCACGGTCGAGGTCAATAAACCCTTCGCTCCGGTGGCCGCCGAGTTCGACGCCATTTCGGTGAAGATTCGCCGCGAGCGGGTGTGAAGGGTAGCCCCACACACCATATCCTCGGCCTAGGCAGCAACCTCGGCGACCGGGCCGATATTATCGCCCAAGCCATTAGCTGTCTCCGCGACCTGCCGGAAACCCGGGTTTTAGCCATTTCCGAGGCCGTGGACTCGGATCCGGTAGGGTATGCCGACCAGCCAAACTTTTTAAACCTCTGTCTAGCAATTAGTTGTGACTTAAATCCCGATGAATTACTGGCTAAGACCCTCGAAATCGAGCGCCAGCTCGGCCGGGAACGGACCGCTCACCGTAATGGCCCCCGGACCTTGGACATCGACCTACTCTTCTATGAGGGGGGGGCGTGGAACAGCCCGACGGTCACCCTCCCCCACCCTAGGTGGTCTTCCCGCGGGTTTGTCGTAATCCCCCTAAGTAATCTCCTTCAGGCCCCTGTCCTCGCCAAGCACCCCGCCTGGGCTTCGCTCGCCGCGGAGGTCCGGTCCCTGTCCCTCGGAGGCCAAGGCCTCCGCGCATGGCAAGGCCCGACCCCCTGGAGCAAGACTCCCTGACCACCGACCGCTTCGGACACTGTCCGGCGCTCTGGCTCGCCCTCCCCCTCCTGCTCGGCTGTGCGATTGATGCCGCCGCGGGAATCTCGCCAGGTCCTTGGCTACTCGTGGGCGGACTCGCGGGTGCAGTCGTTTGGTTCACCCGCCGCCAGGCCATCATCGCTAGCATCGCGATCGTAATCGCCGGTACAGCCATCGGCGCGGCGTGGCATCAACTACGAATGCCACCGCCGACGCCAGCCATCGTCCGGCGACCGTTTGTCGAGATTCCGATTCTCGTCGAACGTGCGACGCCGCGCAAAGAGGGCGATGGGTGGACCGGGCTCGGCTGGATCACGGACCGTGACGGTGGATATTTCCGCCGACGCGTCGCGCTCTCGGCACACGGAGCCTGTCCCGCCGAAGGCGTCGAACTGATGATGTCCGGCGGACTGACGGCCATCTCAACCGACACGGACGGCTACGACGCTTGGCTGCGCGCGCAAGGCGCGACGCTCAAGCTACGCGGCGGCCGCGTACTCGGCGAACTAGCTCCGCCGTCGCGCTTCGCGCTCTGGCGACAGGCGCAGCAATCGCGACTGGAGGCCTGGCTGCGGGCCCTGCCTTGGGAAGATCCGGACGGCGGCGCGATGCTGGCCGCGACCATGCTGGGACGGACGGCACTGCTACCGGCCGATGCCAAGGAGGCTTTCATGATGACGGGCACGCTGCATCTCTTCGCCATCAGTGGGCTACATATCGCTGGCATGGCCGCGGCCTTACTCTGGCTGGCCAAGCGGACGCGCCTGCCGGAACTCCCGTCGGGCTTCGTCATCCTCGCGTTGCTCTGGCTCTACGTGCAGGTGACCGGCGCTTCACCGTCTTCGGTCCGCGCTTGGATCATGGCCGCCTTCCTTTGGGGTGGCCGTGCGAGCGAACGCGACACGCCCGCACTGCAATCGCTCGCGCTGGCCTGCACCGTCACGCTGATCCTCACGCCCGAAGCCTGTACCGACGCCGGCTTCCAGCTGAGTTATGCGGCCGTACTCGGCATCATCGCGGCCGGCGGGCCAGCGGCGAATCTCTGCGCGCAACCGACGGAAGAGGAACGCCTGACGCCGGCGGCAGCACAGACCCCAATGCAGAAGCTGCGCTGGCGGGTGCGAAAGTTCTTGCTCGGCGGCCTGTGCGTCTCGCTGGCAGCCACATTCGCGGGGACACCACTGACGCTCGGGCTCTTCGGATTGGCGAGTTGGGGTGGCGTTCTCGTGAACCTCGTGCTCGTGCCGCTCTCGGAGATTCCGCTGATGCTCGGGATGGCCTCGGTCGCCTGTAGCGTCAGCGATTGGCTCTCGTGGCCGGCGACGTGGCTCAACGGCCTCGCGGCCGCACTGCTTCACCTGATGACCTGGATCGCACAGGTATGTGCGCTCGTGCCGGCGATAAATCTGGAGCTGGCCCTCCCGCATCGCTGGCTCGGGCCGCTGGGCGGCGCACTTATCGCGCTCGCCTTCCTCTCTCAGGCCCAATCCAAAAGCGCAGTACGCCTGCTCGGGGTTCCCGCCGTGGCTTTGACGGCCTGGTTGCTGCTGGTGTTTTTTCTTCATGCCTTATCCTGACCTTGCCAGCCTCCGGCCAGAGAGAAAAGTCCGGGCATGTCCCCGTCCCCTTTTCGTTCGTTCGCCTTACTCACGCTGACGGCACTTGCGGCTACTGCCGCTCCACAAGAATGGTCCGGCATCTACCCCGAGCTGGCTTACTTTAATAACGAAGGCGAATGCGGTACCGGTGCCGTCGTGCCGTGGGCGGACCGACTCTGGGTCATCACCTACGGGCCGCACCTGCCGTATGGCTCGAGCGACAAGCTCTACGAGATCACGCCTGACCTGCAGCAGATCGTCCGCCCTGAAAGCGTCGGCGGAACACCGGCGAACCGCATGATCCACAAGGAGTCGAATCAGCTGATCATCGGCCCTTACTTCATCGGTGCGAATCGCGATGTGCGCGTGATCCCGCCGAAACTCATGCCGGGTCGCCTGACCGGCAACGCCCGCCACCTGACTGACCCGACGAATAAGATTTATTACGCCACGATGGAAGACGGGCTCTACGAGGTCGACGTGCGCACGCTCGCGGTGAAAGGCCTGATTAAAGAAATCATGAATAAGCCGAAGCCCGGCCAGACCGCGGAAGTCAGCCCCGCGACAATCACCTCAACCCTGTCAGGCTACCACGGCAAGGGACTCTATTCCGGCCAAGGCCTGGTCGTCCTCGCCAATAACGGTGAACGCAGCCCCAAGGCGTTAATAGACCCGACGATCGTTAGCGGCGGCCTCGGCTCATTCAACGGAGAGGGCAACTGGTCGCTCATCCGCCGCAACCAGTTCACCGAAGTCACCGGCCCCGGCGGCCTCGGCGGCAACACCGATCCGGTAAAGGACCCTCTCTGGACGATCGGCTGGGACTTCCGCTCGCTGATCCTCATGGTCATGGAAGACGGCAAGTGGACGAGCTATCGCCTGCCCAAAGGGAGCCACTCTTATGACGGAGCCCACGGCTGGAATACCGAGTGGCCGCGCATCCGCGACATCGGCGAAGAAGGCTCGCGCCTGATGACCATGCACGGCCTCTTCTGGAAATTCCCGGCGAACTTCTCGTCGAAACATTCCACCGGTCTCGCGCCCCGCTCTGCCTACCTCAAGGTCATCGGCGACTTCACCCGCTGGCAGGACCGCCTCGTCTTCGGCTGCGACGATACCGCGAAATCCGAATTCCTGAACAAGCGTCCCGGCAAAGGCGCGCTCGCCGGCCCCGGCCAGTCGCAATCCAACCTCTGGTTCACTTCGCTCGATACGCCCGACAAGCTCGGACCAGCCATCGGCCGCGGCAGCGTCTGGGTCGACGAGCCCGTCAAGGCCGGCGTCGCCTCCGACCCGTTCCTGCTCGCGGGCTTCGCGAAGCGCGCGGTCTTCCTCTCGCACGATGGCGCCGCCGCCACGACCTTCACACTGGAAGTCGACGAACGTGGCGACGGACAGTGGAAGGCCTGGCGCGACGTCGCGCTGAAGGCCGACGAGCCCGCCCGCTGGGTCGAGATCCCGGCCGATGTCGCCGGCTCCTGGATCCGCGCGAAGTCCAGCCGCGACGTCGCCAAGGCTTCGGCGACCTTCCAATACGCGGCCCGCGACGAACGTACGAACGATCAAGGCAAGCTCTTCAAAGGCCTCAGCAAGGCCGGCGACGTGACCTCGCTGGGCGCCTTCCTCCTCACTCGCGGAGCGAACCTACGCAACCTCGCGGTCCTCAGCGCGAGCGTCACCCCCGACAAGACTACGCTCGGCGACGTCTACGAACTCTCCGCCGACCTCAAGCTCGCCAAGATGGCCGACCAGCATGGCGCAGCCTACTTCGAAAAGAATACCCCGATTCCTCAAGGCATCGTCACCGCCGACGAAGCCTCCGTGATCTTCGAGGAAAGCGGCGTCCGCTGGCGCCTCCCGCGCTCGGCCTCGACGGCGCAGGACGGGATGCTCGCCCGCAGCGCGCTGCGCAAGGTGCGCGAGGTCTGCACCGAGCGCGATATGCTCCAGGCGCACGGCACCTTCTACGAACTGCCGGCGCTCAACGCCATGGGCGCGATCCGGATGCGCCCGATCGCCACCAGCGACGCCGCCGTGCATGATTATTGCTCTTACCGAGGACTGCTGGTGCTCAGCGGCGTCTCGGCCAGCGCCGCGAAGGATGACCGCCACCTCATCCGTTCCGACGATGGTAAGGCCGTCGTGTGGGTCGGCGCCGCCGACGATCTCTGGCAGCTCGGCAAACCCCGCGGCTTCGGCGGACCCTGGAAAAACAGTGATGTCGTCGCGGGCAAGCCTTCGGACCCCTACCTCATGACAGGCTACGACAAGAAGCGCCTCATGCTCGCCAACCATGGCGACGTCGAGACGACGATCACCGTCGAGCTCGACGTCGCCGGCGACGGTCGCTTCGCGGCCTACCAGAGCTTCAAGCTCGCCCCGGGCGCGAAGGAGACCTTCGTCTTCCCCGATTGGATCAACGCCTACTGGGTCCGGGCGGTTTCGTCGGCCACGACGAACGCCACCGCACAACTGACCTACGAATAAACGCAACCATCGGGGGTTTCCGCTGTTCTATCAGGACAACCCCATCCCCATGTCGCTCCGCCTCCTCGCCCTCCTCGCCCTCGTGTCACCGCTCTGCGCGGCCGACGCCCCCGCCACCCTCCTCGCCCAGCCGGATAAGGAACTTATCAGCGACGCCCTGACCAAGGACGCCAAGGGAGCCGAGTGGAAAGTCGCCAAGGGTAAGTGGGAACGCGCCGCCGATGGCATCCATGTCGAAGAACTTCCCGCCGACAAACATGGCGCCGCCGGGCGCGTCACCACCAAGCTCCAAGACTTCGTCGCTGCTTTCGAGTTCCGCCTCGATGGCGCCAAGTCGATCTCGCTCAGCATCAACGACTCCAAGGAACATGTCGCGCGCGTGATGATCACGCCGACTTCCCTGCGCGTGCAGAAGGACGACCATGACCATGACGGGCCCGAGAAGAGCATCATCTTCCTGAATCAGGCGCAGGCCTTCGAGGTCGGCTCCTGGCACAGCGTCGTGCTCGAGATGGTCGGCGACACCATGGTCGCGACGATTGACGGCAAGGTCAGCGGCTTCGGCAGTGACGATCTCTTCAAGGCCGAGAAGGCCAACCCCGGCTTCACCTGTGCCGGCCAGTCCGCCACCTTCCGCAACTTCGTCATCTGGAGCGCCAAGGCCGAACCCAAGGCCTCCTGGAAAGAAACCAGCGCCAAGATCGCCGAAGCCATGAAGGCCGCCCCGGCTCCCGCCGCACCTGGTGCCGCCAAGGGCAAGGGCGCTGCGAAGGGCAAAGGTAAGGCCGCCGTGGCGAAATAAAGGCCAAGCTGCCTATTTTAAAGACGGGGAGCCATCTCCCCGCTTGCACCGAGGGAGGTTACGACCAAGTTCGAACCTCCCTCTTTCATGAACGAGCCCTTCGACACCATCGAGGAAGCCCTTGCGGATATCGCCGCCGGGAAACTCGTGATTGTGACCGACGACGAGAACCGCGAGAACGAGGGCGACCTCGTGATGGCGGCTTCGAAGGCCACGCCGGAAACCGTGAACATGATGATCCGCCACGCGCGCGGCCTCATCTGCGTCCCGACTGTCGAGCATCAGCTACGCCGTCTGGGTATCTCCCAGATGGTCCCCGAGAACCGCGAGTCCCAGCGCACCGCCTTCGCCGTGGCCGTCGACGCCGCCGAAGGGATCTCCACCGGCATCTCTGCCTACGACCGCGCGAAGACCATCTCAATCCTCGCCGACCCGCAGGCCAAGCCCGAGGCGCTCGTGCAGCCCGGCCATATTTTCCCGCTGCTCGCCCGACCCGGCGGCGTACTCCAGCGCGCCGGCCACACTGAAGCCGCGGTCGACCTGGCGTCGCTCGCCGGCCTCCACCCGAGCGGCGTGATCTGCGAGATTTTGAACGAGGACGGCTCGATGGCGCGCCTGCCTGAGCTCGTCGAACTCAAGAAGAAGTTCGGCCTGCACATGATCTCCATCGCGCAGCTCATCGAATTCCGCCACCGCCGCGAACGCCTCGTCGAGCTCGTCGCCGAAAGCCCCTTCCAATCAGCATGGGGCGAATTCAAGCTCAGCGTCTATCGCTCGCTCCCCGACGGCCGACAGCACCTCGTCTTCACCCTCGGCCAGCCGGACGAATCGCCGACACTCGTTCGCGTGCAGCGCGAGAACATGCTCGGTGACCTTTTCCGTGGCAGCGCGTTCGGTGCCGGCACCTCGCTCGCCGCCAGCTTCGAAGCCGTCGCCAAGGCCGGCCGCGGCGTGATCGTCCACGTCACCCAGCCTTTCGGCGGCGTGCAGGCTGACCAATCCGGCATCCGCCTCGGCGCCATGGACGCGCGTGACTACGGTATCGGCGCCCAGATCCTTTCTCATCTCGGGCTCCGTCGCATCCGGCTCATCACGAACAACCCGCGCAAGGTCGTGGGTCTCGGTGGTTACGCCCTGGAGATCGTCGAGCAGGTTCCGTTCTAAGGGTTTTCGGCCGTTTCCGCTTGCAGAGGGGTTCGGAACCGACTCCATCGGCCCTCTGTTCTTCTGCCATGAGCCTAGACAAGCCCACTCCTGACGCCATCGACGGCGCCGAACTTCGCTTCGCCATCGTCTCGGCAGGCTATAATGCAGAACTCGTCCAGGCCCTGAAGCAGAACGCCATCAAAGGCCTCCGCGCCGCCGGCGTCCCCGCTGGCTCCATCGTCGAGCTCGCCGTCCCCGGCTCCGGTGAGATTCCCTTCGCGGCCTACATGTCGGCCATGACGGGCGACTACGACTGCATCATCGCCCTCGGCGTCGTCATCGCCGGCGACACCCCGCACCACGAAATCATCGCCCACTCGACGGCCCAGGCCCTGCAGGATGCCGCCATCCGCTCCGAAGTCCCGGTAATCAACGGCATCGTCGTCACCAATAACCGCGAGCAGGCCGTCGCCCGTTGCCAAGGTACGCTCGACCGTGGCACTGAGTTCGCGCACGCCGCCCTCACCATGGCCCGCCACCGCATCACGCTCGGCGAACGCCTCGACCAGGTCGAGGAAGAGGAGCGCAAGCGCGGCGGCCAGGAACCTTTCGCCCAGAACTGACCGATGGACAACGACTCTCCCATTTCCGCCTCCGCGCGCGCCAAAATCCGTATCCGGATTAAGGGCGTCGATTACCGCATGGCGGACCAGACCGCGGCCGACATCATCGCCAGCGTCACCGGCACCGGTGCCCGCATCTCGGGCCCCTTCCCGCTCCCTTCGCAGGTTGAGGAACCCCGGACGGCACTCCGCGAGGAGATTCGCAGCCATCGCCGCCTGATTGAGATTATCGGCTCCAGCCCGAAGACCGTCGACGCGTTCCGCCGCCACAACATTCCGGCCGGCATCGAGATCGCCATCGTCGCGCCCGACGAACCCGTCGTGCCAGACCCCGCCGCTCCGCCCGCCAAGCGCAACCGTCGCCATGACGGCCGCGTAGCCGCCATGCAGTTCCTCTGCTCCTGGGAAGTCCAGCGCCATGCCGACATGGTGACGGGCCTCTTCGACTTCTTCTCAGAACGCCCGCAGCCTCGTGAATATTACGCCTTCGCCGAGGAACTCATCCAAGGCGTAATCCGCGACCTCGCGCTCATCGACGAGATTATCGGCAAGTACGCCAAGAACTGGGCCTTCGGCCGCATCGCGCGCGTCGACCTCGCCATCCTGCGCATCGCCATCTTCGAACTGATGCGCCGCACGGACATCCCGCCGGTCGTCAGCATCAACGAGGCCGTCGACATCGCGAAGGAGTTCTCGACCGAGGAATCCAAGCGCTTTGTGAACGGCATCCTCGATAGCTATAAGGAAGAACTGGGTCGCGACCCGCGCAAAGCCGAGGGAGGTTGAACCATGGCGGGCTTCTTCGAGCGACTGAAGTCCGGCCTGAGCCGCACGGCCGAGGCTGTGTCCAATCTATTGGCCCGTCCGATGGACGCCGAGTCAGCCGAGCAGCTGCGCGAGCGACTCATCGCCGCCGACTTCGGTCCGGCCACCGCCGACGAAGTTGTCGAAGCCGCGCGCGCCGCCTGGAAGTCGGAAGCCGCACTCCGCAAGACCTCGCCCGCCGAAGCGGCGGCCGAGAGCATTATCCGCGCGCTCGGCGGCGAGACCGTCGCCGCGCCCGCTTTCTCCAAGCCGCATGTGATCATGCTCCTCGGCGTCAATGGGGCCGGTAAAACGACCACCGCCGCGAAACTCGCCTGGCGCTGGCGCGAGGAAGGTAAGACCTGCCTGCTCGGCGCGTGTGACACGTTCCGCGCCGCCGCCGGCGAACAACTTTCCGCGTGGGCCGATCGGCTGGGCGTCGAAGTCGTCGGCGGAGCCGCTGGCGCCGACCCTGCCGCCGTGGCCTTCGATGCGGCCAAGGCTGGCGTCGCGCGCGGCGTGGACGTCGTCATCCTCGATACCGCGGGCCGCCTCCACACCAAGGCGCACCTACTCGAAGAACTCCGCAAGGTCGTCCGCGTGACGGCCAAGGCCCACCCTGGCGCGCCGCACGAGAAGTGGCTCGTCATCGACGGCTCGCTCGGCGCCAACTCGATTGAGCAGGCCCGCATCTTCCATGAAGCTGTCGGTCTCACCGGCCTGATCGTGACCAAACTCGATGGTACCGCCCGCGGCGGCGCGCTCGTGGCCGTGGTCCGCGAGCTCGGCGTCCCGGTCCGCTTTATCGGCGTCGGCGAGCAACCGGCCGACCTCCAGCCCTTCGATGCGCGGGCCTATGCCCGTTCGATCGTCGGTCTGGCGGAGTGAGGTTGTCTTGCCAGCGAGGGCGCCTCACCCCAGCGTGAACCCATGTCGGCCGAGACCGTTACCGTCGAACTAGGCCAGCGCTCCTACCCCGTCCGTATCGGGGCCGGGATGTGCAAGGAAGCCTTGGCCGTGGCTGAACGTCGAGTGGCCTCCGGCCAAAAGTGCGTCGCGATCACCTCGCCTGGCGTCGCGGCGGCCCAATCCGGTTTCGCCGCGCAGCTTGCTCGCCTGATGCCCGTGCTCGTGACGGCGACGGACGGCGAGACCGCCAAGTCGACCGCCGAACTCGCGCGCGTTTGGGATTTTCTCGCGGCCAACGGTGTGGCCCGTGATGGCGCGGTCTTCGCACTCGGTGGCGGCGTCGTCGGCGACCTCGCAGGCTTCGCGGCTGCCTCCTACCAGCGTGGCGTCGATTTCTACCAAATCCCGACGACCCTGCTCGCGATGGTCGACAGCTCCGTCGGCGGTAAGACCGGTATCAACCTCGCCGCGGGTAAGAACCTCGTCGGCAATTTCCACCAGCCCACGGCCGTCTTTGCGGATACCGACCTATTGGCCACCCTGCCGCCGCGTGAGTTCGCCGCGGGCATGGCGGAAGTCATCAAGCACGGCATCATCGCCGACGCCGACCTCTTCGGCCTCCTTGAGCAGAACTCGCCGCTCGCCTGGAACCATCCGCTCCTGCCGCGCGTCATCCGCCGTTGCGTCGAGATCAAGGCCCGCGTGGTTGCAGGCGACGAACGCGAGACCAGCGCCCAAGGCGGCCGCGCGCTCCTCAACCTCGGCCATACTTTCGGTCACGCCATCGAGGCCACCGCCGGCTATGGCACCTACCTGCACGGCGAAGCCGTCGCGATCGGGCTCGTGATGGCCGCGCGCCTTTCGGCAGAACTAAAACATTGCACCGCCGCCCAAGCCGAACAGGTCGAGGCCGCGCTGAAGTCGTACGCCTTGCCCACCGCGCTCCGCGCTCCGCTCCCACTCGAGCCCATGCTCGCCGCGATGCGTCGCGACAAGAAAGTGCGCGGCGGCAAGCTGCGCTTCGTCTTACAAGATGGCATCGGCGCCGCGTGCACCGCGGATTCCGTACCGGAAGAAGCCGCGGTCCGCGCCCTACTCGCCGGTGGGGCCGTTGGCTGATTTCAGTCCGCTTGACCCTCCGGGCCTGTCGGCTTTGGATACGGTATGCCCCGTCTCCTCTGCGTCTGCCTGCTGGCAGCCTCCGTCGTGCTACGTGCCGCCGAGACGAACGAGCCCGGCAAGCCCATCTTCGGCCGCAATAAGTACGTCGAGTATATTCCCGGCAGCCTGCCGTTCGTGCTCTCCGCACCGCATGGCGGCCGTGACAAGCCTGACGAACTCCCTGATCGCGAGAAAGGCACGTTCGCCTTCGACACCAATACTCAGGAGCTCGCGCGGGCCATCGACGACGAGTTCGTCGCCCGCACCGGCCAGCACCCGCACGTGGTCATCTGCCGCGTCACGCGTCGCAAGATCGACTGCAACCGCGAAATCGTCGAAGGCGCCGCCGGCCATCCTCTGACCGAACAGAGCTGGAAGGATTTTCAGGGCTTCATCCAGACCGCGCAGAAGGCGGTCGTCGCGAAACACGGCAAAGGATTCTACATCGACCTTCATGGCCACGGGCACGCCGATGCGCGCCTCGAGCTGGGCTACGGACACAACCGCGTGGAGTTCGGCCTGGCGGATGCCGAGCTCGCCAAGCCGGAGTTCATCAAGAAGGGCGCCCTGCAATTCTTCGCGCTGCAGAATCCTTCCGCCTACCCCGCGCTGCTCCACGGACCGCAGAGTTTCGGAGCCCTGATGGAGAAGGCCGGCTTCCCGTCCACGCCGAGCCTCGGTAAGCCCGTCCCCGGCGAACCCTATTTCAACGGTGGCTACAATGTCCGCACCCATACCGCTCCCGGCACCGGCTTCGCGGGGTTGCAGATCGAGAGCCACTCCAAGGGCGTACGCGACACCGATGCCAACCGGAGGAAATTCGCGGCGGCCTTGGTCGACCAGCTCGCGGCCTACCTCGACGCCCAGATGGGCATCAAGTTACCGCTGAAGCCCAAGGCCAAGTAGCGCTTACGGCTGAGGACCCACGGCCGGCTTGGCCGCGCGCCAGTCGCCCTTGAGCAGGCGCTGATCGTTTTTCTCATTGGCGGAGCGGACGCGATCTTCGAGCGAGCCCTGGCCGGCTGCCTGGCCCGACATGGCCGCGGCGGCGGGCGTCTTTTCGGCGACGAACGAACGGTCGCCCAACGGACTGGAACAGCCGGCGAGCAGGAGGAGGGAGAACAAGGGCAGGGTCTTCATAATAAGGTTATTTGGCGCGGCGCTTGGCGTCAGCCTCGAGCCAGACGCGAAGCGCGAGGGCGGACTTGCGTGCACGCTCGCGGGCGGCGGTCAGGTCGTCGGCATCGGCGACCTCGGATTTAGTGAACGAATAGAACTTCGCCTTGGGCTCCGTGCCAGAGGCGCGGACCGCGATGCGGCGGCCGTCGGCCAGTTCGGCGAGGATGAATTCCTCCGGCGGGACGCGGTCGCCTTCCGCATCGAGCACCTTGTCGCGCTCGTAGTCGGTGACCCGGATGACCTTGGAGCCATCGATCACGGCGGGCGGGCTCGCGCGCCAAGAGGCAACAATACGGCGGATGCACGCGGCGCCTTCGGCACCTTCGAAGGAAAGATTGAGGAGATCCTCGTGATGCGCGCCGTAGCTCAGGTGTAGCACGTCGAGCGCATCAAGGAGCGTACGGCCGCGAGAACGGAGGAGAGCGGCGAACTCGCAGAGCATGACCACCGTGGCGTTAGCATCCTTGTCGCGGACGGCGTCGTCCGCGAGGTAACCGTAACTTTCTTCGGCGCCGAGCAGGAAGAGCGTGGAGTGGCGGAGGGCGAGCGGGGCGCGGCGACGAAGCGGGAGCACCGCGGCATCGGCGCCGGCGGCTTCGGCCAGACGGCGGCTCCATTTCTCGAGCTTGCGGGCGATCCACTTGAAGCCGACGAGCGTCTCGACGCAACGGACCCCCTGGCGGGCGCAGATCGCAGCGACGAGCGGGGTCGTGACGAGGGACTTCACCACGGCCGCGTTCGGCGAGCCGGCCGCAGGCAGGATGCCAGTGTCCTTCAGGGAGGAGATACGAAACTCCGTCAATAGCGCCGCCACTTCGTTGCCGTTGAGCAGACGATGGCCGCCGGCGGGCAGCGGGCAGGCCACGCCCACGCGGTCAGAGTCGGGGTCGGTGGCGAGGATGAGGTCGGCGCCGATCTCATCGGCGAGTTTTAGGGCAAGGGCGAACGTACTGGCGTTTTCGGGGTTCGGGGAAGCCACGGTCGGGAAGCGGCCATCGTGCTCGCGCTGTTCTTCGACGACGTGCGGATCGATGCCGACGCGACGGAGGGCCGGCACGACCATGACATCGCCGGTACCATGAACGTTCGTGTAGACGACCTTGGGAGTGTGACGCGAAATCACCTCGGGATCGAGGACGACGCCGGCCAGGCGGGCGAGGTAAGCGTCTTCGGCGGAGGCCGGGACGGTGAGCACGCGACTGATGTCTATCTCGAGATAAGGAGCGACGTCGGCCGGGCCGAGTTTGCCGACTTCGGCGACGATCGCGGCGTCATGCGGAGGAAGCACCTGGCCACCGTCGCCGAGGCAGCACTTAAAACCATTGTCATGGGAAGGATTATGGCTCGCGGTGATGACCACGCCAGCATGGGCGCCAAGATGACGAACCGTGAAGCTCAACTGCGGGGTCGAGCGGGCCCCGACGAAGAGATAGGCTTCGCCGCCGAGTTCGCTCCAGGCGCCGGCGATGAGTTCGGCGAAGTGGCGGGAGAAATGGCGGACGTCATGCGCGACGACGAGACGGGCACCCGGCTGCGTCGCGGAGACATGCTTCCAGAGGCCGATGACCGCACGGAGGACGTTGATGTCGTTGAGGCAGGCGGAGCCGATGGCGGCGCGGACCGGCAGGCCCTGGGGGTCGAGTTCGTTGGCCGCCGAGACCCGGCCGACGGTGCGACCGCGCATGCCGCCCGTACCAAAGGCGATGCCTTTGTAGAAACGATCCTCGATTTCTGCCCAGGCTCCGCGGTCGCAGAGGTCCTTCAGGGAGTCGATCGCCGCGGTCGGCAAGGCACCGGAGCGAAGCCAATCCCCGGCATTGGCGAGACTGGAGGCGGAAACCTGGCCCCTAGCTTGGGCGGCTTGAAGGAGCGGAAGGACGGCGGCGGAAGCGCTCATGAGTCCACCCATACTTACCCTCCCAAGGGCGGGGACAAGCCCGTAGCGGGGGAGGCGGGGGTTGACACAAACGGTCCTTTGCCAAGGGTTGACCCCCCATGCCTGAAGATAGTTCCAACAAGCAGCCCCCGGCCGGCGACGACCGTAACCTCGTCGTCGTCGATGAGGATTTCGTGAACGCGGACACCGAGGACCGCCTCTGGCTCTTCTGGGAGCGCAACAAGGACATCATTGTCAAAGGCACCTTCGGTGTCGTCGTCGGTATCCTCGCCTTCCTCGCCTTCTTCTTCTGGAGCGAAAGCCGCCGCGAAGCCCTCGGCGAAGAATTCACCGCCTGTCAGGACGAAGCCGCCCGCCGTGCCTTCGCCGCCCGCCACCCGGGCGAACCCCTCGCCGCCGTCGCCATCACCGATGTCGCCGACGACCTCAAGAAAGCTGGCAAGTTCGCCGATGCCGCCAAGGCCTACGACGAAGCCAATCGCCTGACTAGTCTCGCTGGCAAGGCTCCGGCCATCTCCGCTCTCGGTGCCCGCGCTCGTCTCTACTCTGCCCTCTGCCGCCTCGAAGCCGGTGAAGCCGGTGCAGATAAGGCGATCGCGGTTGTCGCCGACGACGTGAGTGCGCCGGAAACCCTCCGCGGTTTCGCCATGCTGACCCTGGCCAATCTCGCCGTCGCCAAGGGCGACACCGCTGAAGCCACCAAGTGGCTTAACGCGATGGATAAGAAACTCCGCGCAGGGCACGTCTGGAAGTCCGACAAGGAAGCGCTCGTGCAGTCCGAACCGTCGTTGGTTGCTCCGGCTACCAAGTAAAACCGGCGAGATAGGAAAAGAAAAGCCCCGGCCGATGCCGGGGCTTTTTCGTGCCCAGAGGCGTGAATTACTTCTCCACTGGCTGCGTGAAAATCGCGCGGTGGATCGGGGTAGGATACGGTTCACCCGGGCGGGCAACGGCCCAAAGGATGCGATTGAGTTCGTCCTCCGGAGCGCGGTCATACTCGGCGAAGTTCATCTTCTCGGAGCGCTCCCAGAAGGCGCTCTTTTTGGTGTTCTTCGCCTGGAGGTCGACCTGCGGCATCAGCGGCGAATAGGGAGTGAGCACGGCTTCCTTAGCGAAGAGGCTGAACATCGGGGTCGCGCCGGCGTCATACTGCGTGAGCGGCGGCAGGCCAAGGATGAGCTCCATTGTGCGGATCATGCTGGCCTGCGTATAGAGCGTGCTATCGACGACGCCGCGCTTGCACCAAGGGCTGATGACGTAGCCGACGGTGCGGTGGGCGTCGACATGGTCGGGGCCGTTTTGGGTGTCGTCCTCAATGACGAAGATCGCCATCTCTTTCCAATACTTGCTGCGGCTGGCCGCTTCGACGATGCGTCCGAGGCCGAGGTCGTTGCTACCCACGCAGGCTTCCGGCGTGAAGGAACCAGGCGTCGTGCCCGTGGTATGATCCTCACCGAGCGACATGATCGTGAAGCGCGGCAGGTCGCCGGTCTTCTCGGCCGCATGCAGGTCATCGATCCAGTTCTGCACGAGGTCCATGTCGCGCGAACTCTTGTTACGGGAAGAGCGCTTCCAGGTGCCGCGGTTCTCGGAAGGCACGCGTTGGGCGCCTTCGCCGTAGTTGCGGTAACTCACCCCATGGCGCTTGCAGAGATCCCACAAGTAACCGTTGGCCGGCGTCTCCATCTCGTCGTTGCCGAAGAGCTTGCCGTGGCCCGAGTAGGACATGATCCAGGAGCGTTGGTTGAAGTCGGTGGCCATCGCCGCATCAGTCCAACTGTGGCCGTCGACGCTGACCTCGCTATTGCAGTAGAGATTGTCGAGGAGGGCGTACTCGCGGGCGAGCTGGTGATGGTTCGGGGTGACCTTCTCGCCGTACATCGTGAGCTTCGAATCGCCGTTGCCGATGGGCTTGCCGGAAGCATCTTTCATATCGCCAAGCACCTGGTCGTAGGTCCGGTTCTCCTTGATGATGTAGAGCACGTGCTTGATCGGGCAGGGCTCGCCGACCTTGGACGGGATGATCGAATCGCTGGGCAGCGAGGCCGCGCGCAGCTGCGAAGGATTATAGGGCGAGTTGAGCCGGACCTGCTTCGTGTAGGCCACCATCTGCTTCGTGTCGGGCTTGGCGACGAACGAGATCGAGCCTTCGAAGGTCTTGCCAGGGTGATCAAAGGTTAGGCCGTTGTGCAGTTTGTTCGGCTTCGGGCTGAGGGCCGGGAAGCTCGCGCGCGAGGTGAGTCCCTTGCCGTTGGCGATGAGGAGGAACTTATTGTCGGGCGTGACGGCGACCGCCGTCGGGTACCACCCCGTCGGGATGAAGCCATTGACCAAGGCGATCTTCTCGCCGCGATCCTGGGCTTCTTCCATGAGATTGCCGGAGATGTCAGCGACCATCACCGAGTTATTGTCGGCGTTGGCGACGAAGAGCGTCTTGCCGTCGGGCGAGATGGCGAGTCCGCAGGGCGTGCTGCCTTCGGGCGACTGCGGATAAAGGGAGGTGGCGATGACTTCGCGGGCACCTTCCCAGAGCCGGCGGGTAGGGCCGGCGGCCTCGCCGGGCTTCTCGATCTGGCCCGTCTGGACGACGTGGACAGAGTTGTCTCCGGAGCAGGCGACAAAGAGGCGTCCATCGGGGGCGAGCGCCATGTCGTTGGGGCGGATGCCAACCGTGATATCACGGACGCGCTGGTGCTTGGCGAGGTCGACGATACTGACGCTGCGACTGCCCCAGTTCGTGACGTAAAGGTGCTTACCGTCGCCGCCAAGGGTGACCGAGTGCGGATGCTGGCCGACCGCGACAGACTTCTCGAGCAGGAGGGTGTCCGGCGCGAGTTTCCAGAGCTCATGACCGCCTTCGTTGCAGACGTAGACGACGCCCGTCGTCGGGTGCACGGCGATGCCGGCGAGGAAGACCGCGCGGCCTTCCGGGTTGGGCTTAACCTCGCGGGAGTAGGTCGCCTTACCGTCCTTATAATCGAAGACATGAATCACCCCCGTATCGCCACCACTGACATAGAAGCGGCTGCCATCGGGGCTGAACGCCAGGCCGTTGAAGGATTCCTTCAGTGAGAGAAACTGTGAGGTGCGCGGCTCGTCGAGCGTGACGACGGTCACGCCCTGCTTGTTATAGCCGGCGCTCACGGCCAGCACCGCTTTCTTATCCGGGGCGATCACCATACGTAAGGCCATGTCGCCGCTGGGCACATGCGTGCCGGCCGGGGTCACACCCCAGCCGTTGAAGAGCAACGTCGAGCTTGGCGCGAGACCGGGTCGCGTACGGACCGAGGCGGAGTCGACATCTTCGCCCGCTTGGCGGACGGACGTAACCGGCTGCGGATCCGCCAGAAGGACGGAAGCGAAAGCCAGCAGGGATAAAGGGGCGGCGAAACGGAGACTCATGGCGGGGTGTCATCATTACCGCCCGACCGATGACAAATCGCAAGCGGGACCTCGGCCGCAGAGCTGTATTCTCCTTGCCAATAAAGGTCGTTCGGCGTGTCTTCATTTGACCCGTTCGCATGGTGCCGACGAGTCGTAACCCATCCTCCCGGAGCCCGACACATGAACGAAGCAGCGCCTCTCCCGGAAGCCGCCGTCGTGGCCGAAAAGCTGACTAAGCGCTACGGCTCCTTGACCGCGGTGGAGGACCTGAGTTTCTCTGTGGCGCCGGGCGAAATCGTCGGCTTCCTGGGTCCGAACGGCGCCGGCAAGTCGACCACGATGCGAATTCTCTCCGGCACGATGTCCGGCACCTCTGGCCGCGCCTCGATCTGGGGCGTCTCGGTAGCCCTCGACCCAGCAGGGGCTAAGCGCCACCTGGCCTACATGCCGGAGAACAATCCTCTGCCCGAAGACCTGCGCGTCGAGGAGTACCTCACGCTCCGCGCCCGGCTAAAAGACGTCGAGCCCTCGCGGGTCGGCGAGCGCGTCCGTAAGGTCATGGACGACTGTGACCTCACCCGCCGCGCCTCGGGCCGGCTCATCGGACAGCTTTCAAAAGGTTTCCGCCAGCGGGTCGGCATCGCGGACGCGCTCCTCGCCGAACCGAAGGTCGTCATCCTCGACGAGCCCACCATCGGACTAGACCCCCACCAGATCCTCGGCATCCGCGACCTCATCCGCTCGTTGCGAGGCAAGATGGCCGTGCTCATCTCGAGCCATATCCTCCATGAGGTCGAACAGGTGTGCGACAAGGTCGTCATCATCAACCGCGGACGCCTCGTCGCGCAGGGTCGCACGGAAGACCTCCGCCGCGAGCTCTTGCCGGAAGTCAGCTTCACCCTCGTGACGCGCGCCGACGAAGCCGCGCTGCTCGCCGCCTGCCGGACGATCGAACCAGCGGCCACCGTGGCCACCCTACCCTCTTCCGATGGCTGGAGCACATTCCGCATCAGTCTGCCCACAGGTTCGCCCGCCCGCGAGACGCTGGCCGGCGGGCTCATCGCGGCTGGCATCAGCCTACGCGAGATCGCCGAAGATCGCTTCGGACTCGAAGATATCTTCCTCGCCGCCACGCGGCGCGCCCCGGGAGAGGCCCGTCGTTCCTAATGCGCCACTTCCGCACCTTGCTCGCGCATGAACTGCGCTCCGCCGCGCTCTCATGGAACACCTGGGCGGCGGGCGGACTGTTCTTGGCGCTCATGGGCGGCATCCATTTCTTCGCGCTCATCGAAGCCAGCCGGGCGCCGAGCGAACGCACACCCGTCGAGTCCACGCTCTGGTTCTTCTGGCTCCCGCTGCTGTGCGTGCTCCCGCTGCTCACCATGCGTACCTTCGCCGAAGAGCGGCGCTCCGGCACCTTGGCCGCGCTGCTCACCACGCCGGCGAGCGCCACCGCGGTGGTATGGGCCAAGTTCCTTTCGACCTGGATTGTGTGGGTCGTCTTCTGGCTCCTATTCACGCTCTTTCCATTCCTCACCGTCCAGCGCCTCGGTACACCCGGCGATGCTCGCCTCGGGGACCCTTCGATCCTTTGGGGCGGCCTCTGCTTCATCGCCATCAGCGGACTGTTGCACGTCGCCATCGGCATCCTGTGCAGCTGCGTCACCCGTTCTTCGGCGCTCGCGGCGCTGCTTGCTTTCATCAGCCTGCTGGCCATGACCGCCGCGGGCGGCGCGATGGAATCGTTGCCGATCGAAAGCTGGGAATGGCTCGGCTGGTTACGGGAACCCGCCGCGCATCTACGCACCTTCGGCCACCTCCAGGATTTCGCCGCCGGCATCCTGGATTCCCGGCCGATCATCCTTTACGGGACGGGCACCCTGCTCTGCCTAGGCTTGGCGGTATTATCCGTGGAGGGACAAGAGTGACATGGCTCCCATCCGCGATGACTTCGGTTCCGTCCGGCCCATCCGCCGGCTCAACCGCCTGACGCAGGCCCTCCTCGCCATCGCTCTCGCGGTGTTCGTCAACTTCCTGGCATCACTGCCGGAGTTCCGCCTCCGCCACGATATCACCGCCGACCGTCGCCACTCGCTCGCGCCTGAATCCGCCGAGACCGTCCGGGCCGCGGGCCGGCGCAGCCCGGTCGGCGTCGGTCGCAATCAAGGCTGGGTGAAGGCCGTACTGGTCACCAATGACGCGTCCGAGCCCGCGCAGGCGGTTCGCTCACGCCTGCTAAAACTCCTCGACTCCTACGTCGTCGAAACAGGCCGCAGTGGCCCCGCCTGGTTCTCCGTCGAACTCGCGGGCGGTGGACGCAACGCGCCCCTGCTCTCTGAACTGGCAGCACGCCATGGCGCCCCCGACCCTTCCATTGCGCTCATCTTGAGCTGCGGCTCCCGCGCCAAGTACATCAGCTACCGCGAACTCGTGACCAAGGAAGGCGGCTTTCGCGGCGAAGAAGCCGTGACCTCCGCGCTCATCGAGGTAACCGAAGACAAGGCCGCCATCTGCTACGTCACCGCGGGCCACGGTGAGCTTGGCGTCGAGGACGCCATGCCGGAACGCGGGATGTCACTGCTCTCCCGCCAGCTGCGCAACCGCAACTTCGAGGTCCGTCAGCTAAACCTCGCCACGGTCGCCGAGGTGCCGCGGGACGCGGCGATGATTCTGATCGCCGGACCGGTCACACCCTTCTCTGCCTCTGAGAACGCCCGCCTGAAGAACTACCTTTACGAGCGCAACGGCCGCGTGCTCGCGATGCTCGACCCGGGACGTGAGCACGGCCTTGAACCGACGCTGGCGGACTGGGCGATTTTCTCGCCCGACGCCGAACTTCAGGAGCCTGACCCGGCACGTCGCACCACCGACGGCGACATCGCCCTGATCCGCCTCGAGGAGAAGGAGCACCCGCTCACCAAAGTCCTTAAGGAACAAAACCTGCCGCTCATCGCCTCGCGGATTCGTCCAGCGCGTTTCGATGAAGGCAGCGCCCCGGACAGTACGCTGGGAGTCTGGCAGCTCGTCTTTTCCTCCGACGCCGCTTGGGGCGAGACCGACCTCGTCCGTCGACCGGTGAAATTCGACCCTGACCGTGACCAGGCCGGCCCCGTCTGCCTCGCCGCCGCCGCCGAGCGCGCCACTGGCATTCGCAAGGGCGTAGGGGGTGCGGGAGGTCGTCTCATCGTCATCGGCACCTCCCAGGTCGCCGCCAACCAACGCCTGAACCGCGGTGGCAACCGCGCCTTCGTCACGCAGTGCGCCGCCTGGCTCACCGACCGCGACCGGGCAATCTCCCTGCCAGCGCGGGCGGAGGGCGAATATCAGCTCAACGCCACGGCATCCGACTTCTGGACCCTGGCCCTCCGCTTCTCCCTGATTCCGCTGGCGATCCTCGCAGTCGGGCTTGCGGTTTCCTTATGGCGTCGCAGAAGTTGATGTGCTCATGCGGATTTCCCGCACCACCGTCATCTTGCTGGTCGCCAATCTGATCGCCTTCGGGCTCGTCTGGAGAGCCACATCCAGCCACCAGCCGACAGCCATCGGACAGACTCAGCTCTTCCCGTCGACGCCGTCGAAACTGATCCTGAGCGAGGGACCTGAGCGTATCGTGCTCGAAAAGCGCAACGCCGGCTGGCGTCTGACCGAGCCCTTCGACTGGCCAGCTAACATCTGGACCGTGCAGCGCCTGCTCGACGAACTCCGCTTCGTCAGCGCCGAAGCCGGGTTCGACGCGGCCGAAGCCAAGGCCAACGGTTCCGGCCTCAAGGACTACGGCCTCGAAGCCCCGCGCTGGACCCTCAAGGTCACCGCCGAAACCGGCACTACCGTTGAAGCGAAGATCGGCGTGCAGCCTTCCACCCGCCACCACTTCCTGCTCACCGACGACGGTAAGCGCATCATCCCGCTGCCCGAGGCGATGGCGGCGGCCTTGGCCGCTAAGCCTGAGAGCTACCGCGTCGACAAGATCTTCGAGATCGCGGACTTCGAAGCCCGCGCGATTTCCGTCCGCCATCGCAGCAAGGACGGCGAAGTCGTGACCGCCCTCACCTCCGAAGCCCGCCCGCGCATCGGCCGACGCGTCCAGCTACCCGAATGGCGCTTCGAGACCCCCTATGACGCACTCGCCGATGCGGACGCCACCACGCGCGCCGTCGCTGGCCTGACGAACCTGCGCGCGAGTAAGTTCGTTGCCCTCGCCGACGACGTCACCGGCCTGACCGCGCCCGGGCTCCGCCTGTCGCTCGAAGGCAATTCCCGCCGACAGGTGCTGCTCGTTGGTAATGCGGCGCCGGGCCAGCCCACGATGCTCTGCGCCAGGCTCGAGGAAAACAATTCCGTCTTCCTCATCGAGGCCCGTCTGCTTGCCGATTGGTTCGCCGCGCGCGAGACGCTCGCCGCCTCCCGGCCCGCCGACTTTGATCCGGCGCTCGTCACCGGCTTCACCATCGCCGCCGGCGGCCGCACCATCACGTTGCACCGACTGGAAGGCGCCGCCGAGGCACGCTGGGAGATCCCCGTCGCGCCCGGCTCCACGGCCACCAAGCGACGCGAGGCCGACGCCAAAATCGTCGGCAGGTTCCTCGACGCGGTCGCACAGCTCCGGGCTACCCGCCGCAAATCCGTCGGCGGCGCGAGCGTGCCTGCCGTGATGGCGCTGACCAATCCAGGTACCGCGTCAATCCAGACGTTAGAGCTCGAGTTCGGCACCGAACGTATCCTGCTCACTTTCACAGACGATCCGGATAAAGGCGCGGGCACGCGCGTCGTGCACGCCAAGGGTTCACCGCTCGCGGCGATTTGCGACGTCTCCTTGCTCAATGGCGGCCATCAGAACGTCGAGCCGCAAGCCTGGAGAAAACGCTCCCTGGCGGAGCTTCCCCAAGGAGCCCGCGTAAGCGGCCTACGCCTCACCGCCCGCGGTGACGGCAAAGTCCTCGGCGAAGCGCGCCTGGGCCCGGATGGCAACTGGGCTGGCTCCGGACGCCTCGACCCCGCCAGCTCTCGCCGCCTGGCAGTCGGTCTCGCCGAAGTGCGCGCCGCGGAATTCCCGGGACGAGACGTCGGCTCGGGTGGCTGGAAATTTGAGATCCGCGTGACGGACCAGGCGGCCACCGGCGGTGGCGCCGCCAGCGAGACATTCCGAACCTACCTCTGCTCGGCTCCCTTTAGCACGCGCTCGCTCCTGATGCGCGACGAAGCCGATGACGACGACTTCATCCTCGAAGCCGGCCTCGCCGAGATTTTGATTCCGCTCCTGGCCGACCCCGGCAGATGAAACCGAAGCCGGCAAGTTCCCCTTTCCGCAGGTTCCTGCGCGGACTGACGAATACCTGCCTACTCCTCTTACTTCCGGTCCAGCTGACACTCTACTGGGTGGCCAGCCTCGACCATCCGACGAAGCTGCCGGACTTCCTGACGCAACGCATCTCGTCGCAGTTCGCCGAACAAGGCCTCCGAATGCAGGCACGTAATTTCTGGATGTTGCCCGACCTGACGCTGGCAGCCGACGACCTGACGCTCGGCGTCGACGGTATGACGGGGGACGTCTTCACCGCGGCGCGGGTGGAGATCGCGCTCAACCCCGCTCTCCTCATCGCTGGCCAGATCGAGCCGACGCAGGTGCGCCTTTCGGGCGCGCGACTCTGGTGCCCGGCGTCCGTCGCACGCGGCGGCGTCCGCCGGCCGCTGATTGAAACCCTGAGCCTCGATATCACCAAGGAAGGCCGCTGGCTCAACCTCCGGTCGATCCAAGCGCGTGGCGGCAAGATCACCTGCCATCTTTCCGGCGAAGTGCCGACCGGACTCCTTCGCGGCGAAGGAGATACCAAAGGGCAGATTCCCCTTTCTCGCCGGCTAGCCGAGGCTTTCGCCGCCATCGAGACGGCGGTTGATGTGGCCGAACGTTCCGGCGGCGCTTCCGTCGCGCTCCGCTGCCAAGGCAGCAGCGATGGCAGTGCCGAGCTCGCCGTGCTGGCCGTGCTCGGTAACGATTGGGCTGACGGCGGCCTCGGGCTCATCCAGGTGCGCGGCCTCAATCTCCGCGGCACGGTGAAGGTCACGGCTGACGGCCGCATCAACGACTGGCGTCTCGACGGCGCTGCGCAAGAGATGGCCTGGCGTACTATCTCAGCAGAGCGGCTCGACGTGCATGCGCGCGGCAAAGGACGACGCGAAGATACCGTCGCCGAACTGACGCTTGCTCAGGCAAAAGTCGCCGGCCTCGAGTTCCGACGCGTGAAGCTGGACGGCCGACCTGTCTCCGGCGGTGGCCACCGGATCGCCTTCGATATCCTTTCCGACGGATCGACGGCCAGCGGTTCGGCCAGCCTGGCCCAAAATGGCGCCGTGACGGTCACGGTCGGCCACGCCCATCTTTCCGGCGAAGAAATCAGCGCCCAACCTGAAGTCGGCAAACTCCTCCACGCTGCCGGCGTCGACCTGCGCGGCGAAATCCTGTTACGCGAAGTCGCGGCGGAAGTCTCGGCGAAGGGGGAACTCAACCATGCCACCGGCGAGGTCGCGCTCTCCGGCTTCCGGGGCCTCGGCCTTTCGGCGGAGGCGATCTCGCCGGATAAGGCCCTCCCCCTCCGGACGCATTTCGACTTCGACCCTTCCCGCACCGAAGACCCGCTCCGCCTGCGTGACCTACGCCTCGCGTCGATCACCGGGTCGGCCGACTGCGAACTCAAGGCCGGCGGCGCATTCAGGCTCCACCTGAACGGGGAACTCGCACCCGCGAGCCTCGACCGCGTGCTCGGCGAATGGTGGGTGTCCCTCTGGCGGATGTTACTCGTCCGCGAGCATCCCTACGCGATCATCGATGTCGAAAGCCATTGGGGCTCGCTGACCAGCGTGACGAAAGGCCGCGCGCTCCTGAACCGTTTCGATTTCATGGGCGCGCCCTTCCGCCATATTGAGGTCTCGATCGACGCCGACCCAAAGCAGACTCATATCGGCCTGCATCGACTGGGTGGCGGCGACTCCGAAGCCGACGGCAGTCTCGACGGGTCAGCAAAGTGGGATTGGTCCAAGCCGCTCGCCTTGGCCGGACCAGTCGTGCGCGCCGAAGGCAACCTGCAGCCTTGGATTGCGGCACGTTGCGCTGGCAAAGATTTCGGCGAGGCCCTGCGCGGACTCTCTCTGCCCGTCGACCGTCGCTTAACCTTGCTGCTCACGCCCGGCGCGAAAGGTCCGGACATCAAAACCTCGATCGAATGCGCCGGTGCTTTTTCCGCCTGGGGCGTCTCCGGAAAATCCCTGCAGGCGAGCACCGAGAATATCGACGGCGGCATGCACGTGCAGGCGAAGCTCGGACTCGCCGACGGCGAAGCCCGGCTCACGCTGGACGGCGATCCGTTGCACGAGACCAAGGTCACCCTCGGGCTCAAAGGTTGCGACCCCGCACAAATCGGCCAGCTGCTGAACGACCTGAACACCCCCAAGCCGAAGGATACCCCCTCGCCTGCGGTCACCAGGGTTTCGTCCATCGGCAAACTGGATCTCGATTTCGCCGGCCAGCTTAACCTCGAAAAGCCCCTGCTACTCAAGGGGCTTGGCCGCTATGCGCTGACGGATCCGGAGCTCAAGAAGGTGCGGCTCCTAGGAGGCATATCTCAGGTACTCGAAGCCTTAGGCGTCGGGGCGACGACCTATGAACTCAGCCAGGCCAAGGGCTCCTTTGGCTGCGTGGGCGGGCGGGCATACTTCCCTGACCTAGCCGTCACTGGGCCCCAAGCCCGTCTGGACCTAACCGGCGAAATCGACCTCCAGGCCTCCACCTTGGACTTCGAAGGCGACTTCTCCCTCCCCCGGAAAGCGGGGTTCAATCCGCTGGACCTTATCAACCTGAATCGCGCCCTCATCAGCTTAACGAAAATAAAGCTAAAAGGGCCGCTTTCAAAGCCGGAAACCAGTGCGATTCCGACCATGAAAGATATCATTAAGTCACAGAAGGACAGTAAGTTAGGTAAGATTCCTGACGGAATTCAGGAATGAGGGGTTGATTTACCCCCCTGACTCCCTGTATCAGAGAGGGACACCCCCTCACGGAGGACATTACCTTGGACCTAATTAAGATTAAACAAGTCGTGGATTTGATGAAGAAGTCGGACCTTTCCGAGTTCGAGATCCAGGACCAAGATTTCAAGCTGCGCATCAAGCGCGACCTCCCCGGTCGTGCCCCGATCGCGGCCCAAGCCGCCCCTGTGGCTGCCGCCCCCGCCCCCGTGGCTGCGGCGCCGGCCCATCAGGCCGCTGCCCCCGCCCCGGCCGCCCCCGCCGCCGCGGACCCCAGCATCAAGCTGGTAACGTCCCCGATGGTCGGCACCTACTACTGCACCCCTTCCCCTGAGAACCCTCCCTTCGTCACCGTAGGCTCCCCGATCAAGGCCGACACCGTCGTCTGCATCATCGAAGCCATGAAGGTCATGAACGAGATCCAGTCGGAAATCTCCGGTACGGTGGTCGAGTGCCTGGTCGCCAACGGCACCTCGGTCGAATTCGGCCAGCCTCTCTTCCGCGTGAAGGTCAGCTGAGCGCGAACACCCGAGCATGAATAAGATCCTCATCGCCAATCGCGGCGAAATCGCCCTTCGCGTCATCCGCGCCTGTCGGGAACTAGGCATCAAGACCGTCGCGGTCTACTCCCAGGCCGACGAACAGTCGCTACACGTGCAGCTCGCCGACGAAGCCGTCTGCATCGGGCCCGGCCCGAGCAAGGATTCGTACCTCCGGGAGGACCGCATCATCTCGGCCGCCGAGATCACCAACGTCGACGCCATCCACCCTGGCTACGGCTTCCTCTCCGAGCGTAAAGGCTTCGCCGAGAAGTGCGCCGCCGCCAACATCAAGTTCATCGGTCCCCGCCCGGAGACCATCGCCATGATGGGCGACAAGGCGATGGCCCGTCAGACCGCCGCCAAGGCCAAGGTGCCTTGCGTCCCCGGCACCGACGGACCCGTCGACAACCAGCGTGAAGCCATCAAGGAAGCGCAGCGCATCGGTTTCCCGGTCATCGTCAAAGCCGTCGCCGGTGGTGGCGGCAAGGGCATGCGCATCGTGCACAACGCCGCGGCTTTCCCGAAGGAATTCGAAAGCGCCCGCGCTGAAGCCGAAAAGGCCTTCGGTGACGGTCGCGTCTACATCGAGAAGTACATCGAGCAGCCCCGCCACATCGAGTTCCAGCTCCTCGGCGACGAACACGGCAAGGTGATCCACCTCGGCGAACGCGACTGCTCCGTGCAGCGTCGTCACCAGAAGCTGATCGAAGAATCCCCCTCCCCCTTCCTGACCCCGAAGCTCCGCGAGGAGATGGGCAAGGTCGCCGTCAAGCTCGCCGAAACCATCGGTTACCAGAACGCCGGCACGATCGAGTTTCTCGTCGATAAGAACGGTAAGTACTACTTCATGGAGATGAACACGCGCATCCAGGTGGAGCACGGCGTCACCGAAGAAGTCACCGACATCGACCTCGTCCGCCGCCAGATCCTCATTGCCTGCGGCGAGAAACTCGAGCTCTCCCAGAAGGACATCAAAATGACTGGCCACGCCATCGAGTGCCGCATCAACGCCGAAGACCCGGCCCGCAACTTCGCCCCGAGCCCCGGCACCATCGGCCTCTACTACACGCCTGGCGGCCACGGCATCCGCGTCGACTCGCACTGCTACTCCGGCTACGTCATCCCGCCCCTCTACGATTCCATGGTGGCCAAGCTGATCTCGGTCGGCGCGACCCGCCAGAAGGCCCTGGACCGCATGCACCGCGCCCTCGGCGAGTACATCATCCGCGGCATCCACACCACGATCCCGGTCTGCCGAGCGATCATGAAGGACCCGGCCTTCCGCCAGGGCGGCGCGACGACGAAGTACCTCGAGGACTTCTTCGAACGCACCCCGAAGGAACTCTGGTCCGCCGCCCCGCTCACCTAAGCGGCCCCGCCGCCGACGATGAGCGCCCCGCCGCGCCCTAGCCCCGCCGCCACCGCCCGCCTCAAAACGGGCGGTGACTGTTTACGCTTCGCGAACCGGCTGTTTAAGTCAGCCGGTATTGCGCACGGGCAAGGCTTCGTGAACGCCGAGGAAGAATCCCTGACCCTGTTGGGCCACGCCACCGGCCTGGCCTGGGAGAAGCTCCCTTCCTGCTTCAAACGCGCCCTGACGGCCAAGGAGAAGGCTTCTTTCCTCTCGCTGGTGGAACGACGCGTCTTTGACCGCGTACCCACCGGCTACCTCGTGGGTGAAGCCTGGCTGGGCGGCCTGCGCTTCCGCATCGACGAACGCGTGATCATCCCGCGCTCCTACTTCGTCGAGCTCATCCCTGAGGCCATCCCGCAGTGGCTGCCACCCGCCGCCCAGGTGACCGACGTGGCCGATATCTGCACGGGCTCAGGCTGCCTCGCTATGCTGCTCGCGAAGCGCTTCCCGAAGGCGCACGTCCATGCGACCGACCTTTCGGCGCCGGCGCTCGAAGTCGCGGCGCTGAACGTCGCCGACCACAAGCTGGCGAAGCGGGTCACGCTGCATGAGACGGACACCATGACGGCGCTGCTTAAAGGACCGAAGTTCGACCTGATCCTCAGCAACCCGCCCTACGAACCCGAAGGCATCTATCGCCGTCTGCCGGCCGAATTCAAGAAGGAGCCGAAGGGCTCGCTGGTCTCGGGCAAGGACGGCCTCGACGTCATCCGCAAATTGCTCACCCAGGCGCGCGAGACGCTGAAGCCGCACGGCATCCTCGTCATTGAGGTCGGCGGACTCCAGAAGGCGATGCACCTGGCTTGGCCGAAGCTACCGATCATGTGGCTGCCCACGGCGGATGGAGCCGACTGCGTGTGCCTGATTCACGCTTCGGACCTACGACGCGAACTGCCGTCACCAGGCACGCGGCGCGGGCGGTGATTCGAGACGTTCCTGCGTCGCCCTGGGCAGCTTCGGGAAGAAATCCAGTCCGGTCAGTTCCTCGACGCGGCGGATGCTCACGACGTAACGCGTCAGCTCGGCATCACGCCACTTCTCCTCGTGCGGCACGAGGTAGGCGATGGCGCGGATACCGTGGGCGGATTCCTCGTATTCCGAGATGACCATCCAGAAGGATGTCGGCACCGGGATGCGCCCGACCTGCTTCGCCGTCGGCGGCGTGAAGACCGGACCAACCTGCACCCAGACCGTGCCGTAGCGGGCGACGTAACGCTTCATGATCCGCTGCTCCATGTCCTTCCAGAGGCCGGCGTTAAGGGCATGGAGCTGAGGCACGATATTACTGAGGAGAAACGTCTCCTTCTGCGCCTCCTCACCGTAGCAGACCGAGATCGCGTAGTTCGGCGCGAGGTGCCCGCGGTCGTAACCGGAGCGCACGTATTCGGAAGTCGTCACGCGGGACGCCGTGCGCCCATCGGACTTGAACGAAGAAGGACGCTCGAGGTGGACGTCTTTATAAGGAAACACGCGGTAGGATGACCAACGGGGCGAGGGTAGACCTTCGTCGTAGCCGACCGAGTACCCCCGATTCACGAGATGCTTGAGGCCTACGCGATCAGCCGGTTCGCCATAAGGAGCGGTCGCGTCCTTATCTGGCGTCGGCGCCGGGATGATGTCACCCTTCACCGCTTCGGTACTATCGGCCAAGCGATCCAGCACATCGACGACCGTACGTGGCGTTGTGCCGTCTTCGCGCACGGTATCGACCACGTTCAGTACCCGTTGCTCGATGGCGATCTTCTGCGTTCGTTCGGAAAAAGTATAGACCAGGCCCAGCACGCCGACCGAGAGCAGGACGAGTAGGCAGACCCAGCCGAGGAAGCGGAGAAGATTCCGAATCATGTCAGCGCGTCAGGTAATAGCACTGCCAAGCCCAGTGGGCGACGAGCAGGCAAACGAAGGCGATACGCAGGCGACGAGAATAGGCGGGATCGACGACCAGACGTAGCCGAAGCGTGTCGCGACGAATCCAAAACACCGCCGAGTAGATTGTCCAGAGGGCGGCGAGCGTCACGACGAGGAAAAAGCCGGGATGGAACAGGAAGGCCTGGCCGAAATCCAGGTGAACCAGATTGCGGGCGCAGCGCGTACCGCCGCAGCCGAGGCACGGCAGACCCGTCAGGCGCATGAAGAAACACTGAGGCAGCTGCAGGCCGGACAAGAACCAGCCCCAGGCGAACACCGCGCCGCCCAGGAACGCCGCCGGCCAGACGAGCTCGTGATTGAGCTCACCCGGATAGGCAGGTCTACGGATCAGCCGGAGCACTGGTCAGCGTCCTAATGCCTTCATTGCGGGCAGCCCGATGGCGACCATCATCGGCAAGAAGCAGCAGCAACAACAAAGGACGAACCAAACGAGATTGGAGATGCCGAACTGCTTCCAAGGGCTGACGCCTGTAGCCGCGCCGAAGCACCTAAAGTAGACGACCATCGCCGGGATAAAGAACAGGGAGCTGACCACAATCTGCGCGCCGACGTTGAAGGAAAGGAGCTGAAACGGGGCCATGACGATGATGAGCAAACCGGTCGCGAGCAGCGTCGCCGCCACCGTGCGCTCGACCGAGACCTGAATCCGGAAGACACGCTGGCCAACCCAGTGAGGAAGAGCACAGCCAGCATAGATAAGCGGAGCAAAGGCTAACCCGATGACAGTAGAAAAAATGGTCAGCCCAATCGGGGTCGGAGGGGATTTGAGCATCTGCTCAGCCACTGCCTGCAGTGCGGGGGAGGAAAACCCTTGGAGGAATTCCGCGACGCTTCGCCCGGGATCGGGAGCGAACGCCAGTCGAACGACTTGAAACGGGGCGCTGATCGCCAAGGCTACATAACAAAAGGCCAGCCAATCCCCGAAGGCGAAGCGTCCGGTCGAAAGGGAAGCTGGGCTCACCGCCGCCAGCTTCATCGTTGCGAAGAAAGAGCCGAGCGACTTGCCCTGCTCCCAAGGAATCATCGAGGCGGTCACGGGTGCCGCAAGCAGCGCACCAGGCGAGGTCGGCACGCTGGCTACGCGGAACTCCGGCCAGTCTCCGAGCGGCGACCAGACGGCCATGCCGTCGCGCCAAGCGAGGTCGGAGGCGAGGAAGCGACCCGACTGCAGGCCGGCGATGATTTCTTCGGGAGCGAAAATCCCGAGCTGGGCGGAATTCCGGGCGACATGAATTTGCATGGAGGAATCAGTGGGCGAACTTGTTGGCGATGGTGGCAAACAACATGGCGTAAAACCCGCAGACGCAGCAGCACGGAATCACGACGAGCGAAATCACGACCTTCCACCAAGCGATACGATGGACCTGCGAGTGGGCGATGATGAGCGCCACCATCTGCCAGGGTGCCGCGATGTAGTTAAGACAAGGGATGAAGACAAAAGGCATGAAGGCAGCCGTAGCATAAGCGCCGGCTCGATAGGTCTGCGCATAGCTACCCGACGGCTTCCATGGGAAGAGGAGCACGTGCGTGATGGCCGCACCCAAAAACTGAAAGAGAGGCGTAAGGACGAAGATGGCCCCTAGGAACCCGGAAATGATGGCAGCGGCCGCCAAAGGGGTTGTTCCCGAAAGCCACTGCATGGCGGGATCCTTGGGTAAGGAAACCGACTGTCCCGCGCTCAGGACGAAGAAAGCAATCCCCGCATACATTAGGCTGCCCAAGATCCAAGCTGGCAGCAGCGACCAATAGCTGAAGGCAATAGGTCGCGCATAGCCGCCATCGCGCAGGTTCGCGAACGTACGCACCGGGTCGAGGGCGACCTCCTTGATCGTCGCGACATAACTACTAAACGAGGGCTCCCGCTCCCACGAAGGCATGGCGGGGGAGGCTTCATCTTTCGCTCCGAAGGCGGACGCAGCGGACGGGGATGGGGGCGGCACGCCGATGCCACGGAACTCGGACCAGTCGCCGAGCGGCGACCAGACGGCCATACCGTCGCGCCAGGCGAGGTCGGAGGCGAGGAAGCGACCCGACTGCAGTCCCGCGATGATTTCTTCGGGGGCGAAGATTCCGAGCTGAGCGGAATTCCGGGCGATGTGGATCTGCATGACCTTGAGTAGTCGCAGGGCTGGCCTCTCGCAAGCCCAGGACATCCGGATACGATCAGCCCGCCTCCCCGAAAAGGGCGGCGGGCTGGGAAAGTGGTGAGGAGGGCGGGACTCGAACCCGCGACCGGCGGCTTAGAAGGCTGCTGCTCTGAATCCAGCTGAGCTACCCCCTCATGAAAGTGACCGTATGACGGTCACCCCAGATGGGCAAGCCGTCAGCAGACTAGCAGATCAGGTCTCTAAAATTGCTGAAATCCGCCGAAAGACCGCTCGGCATACCCTTGTTGATGACCGAGACGGCATCATGGGAATGGAGGGACTCGAGGTGCGAGCAGGCGATGACGAAGTCGCGCACGCGCGCATCGGCGTCGAACTGCTCATAGACGACGCGGGCGGCGTCCTCGACGAACTTGGAATAAGCGCCGTTAAGCTCGGCGAAGGCCTGCTCGTCCTCGCGCTTCACCATGACCTGGGTCTCGGTCTGGAGGCCTTTGAGGCAAAGGTCCTTCATGTCCTCGACAAAGAGGGAACGACCGGGTGAGACCTCGGCGACCACGCGGGCCTTGGAGCGCTGCGAGTGAGGGATGCCGTAGGCGGAGCGCTCTTCGCGGGCGTGCTCGGTGAGCTCGGCGGAGCAAGGGCAGGCGGAAGAGTAGACGAAGTCGAAATGGACGTAGCGGCGGAGGCGATCGAGATCATCGATGGTGCCTTCAAGGACGACGCGATAATACTGCCAGCCTTCGAGACCCGAACGCAGGGACTTCTGCATAATCGGGTAGCGCAGCTCGACCATGATGCGCGCGCGGCTGCAATCGAGGTCCTTCTTGTAGCGGACGAGCACCTCTTCAAGGAGCTCGTGCGAGAGCACGCGGTCCTTGAACTCGTAGAAGGTCCGCATGATGCGGGACATGTTGATGCCCTTGCGGTCGGCCGCGAGGGACACCGAGCCGGTGACCGTGCACTCGAGCGTGATCGGCTTGCCGTCGCGGGTGGCGACGAGCATCGGCAGGCGGAAACCGGAGATGCCGACGTGCTGGATCGGGACGTTGGCGCCCTGGATCAGGGAGGCATCCTTGTTCTGCATGTCCGGCAAGGTGGCGCGGTACGCGTCATCGGCCCGGAAATTCCGGTCGTAGCGGCGGGAAAGGTCCCGGCTGCGGGGCGGATGGTCGGCGCGACTCATGGCGGGAAGGTTGGAGGAAAAGCCCTGGCGGGCAAACGGGCTGCTGGAAAATTGTCCCCTGCGATGGAGCCACCTGCCGGATTTGAACCGGCGACATTCTCATTACGAATGAGATGCTCTACCAGCTGAGCTAAGGTGGCGTCGCAGAGGAACGATGAACATGGGCAGCCCGGAGCGGAAATCAAGCCTTGGCGATGTGGGAATGCCCTCGCCAGCCTTGAAACTAAACGCAAATTAGCCCGAAAGCCCCATGCGAGCCGCCATAATCGCCCGCCAATTCGACGTCCAGGGAAGGCTCGTGACCGTCGAGCCCTACGGCTCGGGCAACGTCAACGACACCTATCTGGCCATCTTCCGGACGACCTTCTCGGAGCAGCGCTTCATCGTGCAGCGCATCCGCAAGTCGGTCTTCCCGAATCCGGAAGTGATCATGCAGAACATGCGTGTGCTCACGGACCACTGCCACGCGAAGCTCGAGGCCGAGGCCGATGGCGCGGACCGCATCTGGCAGCTTCCGAAGATCATCCAGACGAAGACCGGCGAGGACTGGGTGACGGATACGGACGGCGACCTCTGGCGCGCGATCTCGCAGATCGCCAGCGCGCACGCCTACGAAAAGGTGCGCAACCCGGAGCACGCCCATGAGGCGGGCATCGTGCTCGGCCATTTCCATCGCATGGTCAGTGACCTGCCGGCCGAGCGGCTCGGTTACGCGCTACCCGGCTTCCACGTCACGCCCGGCTATCTCGCCAAGCTGGATGCGGCGCTCGCGACACCGACGGGCCAGGACCTCCTCAACGCCTCACAGGAAGCCAAGCGGGCCGTCCGCTTCGTCGAAGCGCGCCGCACGCGTTGCTCCGTGCTTGAGGAAGCGCGCGCCCGCGGCGACCTCGGCCTGCGCACCACGCACGGCGACCCGAAGGTCGGTAACATCATGATCGACGAGGCCACCGGACGCGGCACATGCATCGTCGACCTCGATACCGTGCAGCCCGGGCTGGTCCATTATGACATCGGCGATGCCATGCGCTCCGTGTGCAATCCCGCGGGTGAAGACGCCTCCGAGCTCGGCTCCGTCATCTTCGACCTCGAGCTTTTCAGCATGATCTACAGGGGTTATCAGGCCCACGCGAAGGACTTCCTGAGTCAGGCGGACCACCGTCATCTCTTCGACTGCATCCACCTGATCCCGCTCGAGCTCGGCATCCGCTTCCTCGCGGACCATCTTGCGGGCGACGTCTACTTTAAGGTCCGTTATCCCGGCCACAATCTGCGGCGGGCGCTGGTGCAGTTCAAGTTAGCCGAGAGCATCGAGGCGCGCGAGCCGTCCATCCGTAAGGTACTCGGCGAATCCTGATGACCGCCGACGTCCCTGCCCTCTCCGTGACCGTCTGGGTCGCGCTGACCTTCCTCGCGTTGCTGATGATTCGAGGGGCATGGCGCGGCTATCGTCGTGGCCCGATGCGCCAGCTCGCCGGTCCCGTGGCGCTCGCGACCGGCCTACTCGTCGGCTGGCTCTTTGGCTCAGACCTCGGCCATGCCTGCCTCCAGGGCACTTCCTATCCTTGGGTGCTGCGCGGCTTCACCGGCGTGGTCGTCCTCGCCTGCCTGACAGGGCTAGCCTGCTACGCGCTCTTCTGGCGGCTAGGTCGCCAGCCTGAAGGCCAGAAGGAAGCCGAGAGCCCTGTCCTAGGTTCGCTGGTGGGTTGCTGGACGGGCCTGCTTTATTTCCTGATCTGCGTTGCCGTCCTTGCGACTGTGGCCTCGGTCTACGACCTCTTCGAGAAAGCCAGTGACAACCGTCACCACTGGACGGTCGAGATCCGGAACGACCTCGCCGGCACCCCTTTCACCGCCGACCTCAAGGGCTGGTCGCCCATCCCCGACAAACAGCGGACCCTCATCCGCCAGACCCGCCGGCTGATGGCCGACCCTGAGGCCCGGCGCCGGCTGATGGCCCAGCCCGAGATCCGCGCCCTAGCCGCCCACCCGACCCTGTATCAGGCCTGGGAAGACAAGAAAGTGCGTGAGTTGTTGAATAACAACGATTTAACTGGATTCATCGATCACCCAAAGGTCCGCGCGGTCTTGGCCGACGAGCAGCTCCAGAAAGACGCGGAGAAGGTGGATTTGACCAGGATCATCGAGCAATCCTTGCAGAAGCCGAAAAAGTGAGGGTATAGCCATTTTTTGGTAGTCCAGCGGGTCGTTCTGCCTATCTTAAAACACCCTTCCTACTCCCATGAACAAGTTCTCGTTCCTCCTAGCTGCTCTCTGCGTCTCCCTGAATGCTCAGGAAGCAAAGCCCGCCGAAACCAAGGCCGCGGCGGCTGCACCGGAGGTCAAACTCGCTGGCGGCAACAAGACCGAGCAGAAGGCCTACTTCGCCGAAGTCTGGGTCGGCAAGAGCATCGGCGATTGCCTCAACTTCCAGAAGAACATCCAGGTCCTCAGCCAGCAGGTCGAAGAGCTGAAGCGCCTTCAGGTCTTCCTCGATAACGCCCTCACCACTCCCGAGAAAGAAGCCCGCGGCCACGAGATCGCCGCCAAGACCGCCAAGCTCAAGGGCGACAACGAGTCGATGACCAAGCTTTATAACGGCTTCAGCATCGAACGCCCCTACCAGTTCACCGCCACCAAGGCCGTGATCGCCACCCCGATCTCGAACGAAGAATTCACCAAGATCTCCAGCGCTAAAGATTTCAAGGCCGACACCATCATCTCCACGGGCGAAAAGAAGTTCCAAATCCGCGACACCATCTCCGGACAGGGCGAAGTCGAGACCTTCGGCCTCTCCCTCAAGCGCATCACCGATGCCAAGAGCCAGCTCCAGCAGCTCATCGACCTCCAGCCCAAGCTGACCAAGGACGACGACAAGAAGAAGGTCGAGAAGGCCATCAAGGAAATCCAGGACGACCTCACCAAGAGCCTCGGTGAGTTCAAGCAGTCCCGCGGTTTCGACTTCAACGCCGAAGCCATCACCCTGCCCTCCGAAGCCAAGCTCTCCGTCCAAATCACGGAAGAAGAGAAGAAAGCCATCGAAGCCAAGGCCCCGACCTCTGCTGACAAGAAGTAAGCCCTTACCCCACCCCCAAACCCCACCCCTAACATGCCCGCCACCGACACCCCCGCCGCTCCGGCCGAAGCCCCCAAGGGCCCAGTCATCGAGCTCATCCCGCTCGGCCAGAACCTGGCCCGCGTCGTCCTCACGATCTCCAACCAAGGCTCCCTCGCCCGCTTCCAGCAGGAACTGCAGACCCTCGGCCAGCACTTCGGCCGCATCCAGCAGCTCCAGCAGCGCATCCAGGTCGCCCTCACCACCGTCGAACGCGACGCACTGATCAAGGTCGGCGAAGCCGAGATCAAAGACTTCAACGAAAAGGACGCCGTCTTCGCCAAGGTCTGGGGCTTCAACGTCCCGGCCGTGGCCAACCGCCAGTCGACCTTCATCAACACCGCTCTCCGTCTCTTCGCCGTCATCTCCGACGAAGAAGCCGCCAAGGCCCGCTCCGCCCCTGACTTCAAGGAAGAGCAGCTCATCATCCGCGGCGACCGACGCCTCCTCCAGACCGCCGAGATTCGCGGCCTCGACCTCGTCGTCCAGTTCGACCAGTTCGCCAAGGTCCTCCAGGCCCGCCGCGACGCCTTCCTCCAGCTCACCGAGCTACTGAAGCGCTCGACCAACGACGAAGAAAAGAGCCGCATCCAGACCCAGCTCGACCAGACCCGCGACCTCCTCGAAAAGGGCAACAAGGAGATGGCCGAAAGCGTCGGTTACTCGATCACCCACAATTACGAGATCGAAGTCCTCGAATCGAAGTTCGTCATCCTGCTTAACCAGGAAGAAGTGAATCAGATCCAGGGACTCGTCGCCAGCGCCCAGCAGCAGCAAGTCGCCGCCGCTCCGGTCGTCGAGATGCCGAAGCTCGAGAAGAAGGCCGACAAGAAGAACTAAGCCTCGCGCTTGGTCTTCCCCACAAGGCCCGCCTTCACCGGCGGGCCTTTTTGTTGGTTAGAATAACTCGCCCTGCTGCGCATCGGCTGGCGGCTTGGCCTTCGGCTTAGGCGCTTCGATCGGCGGTGCCGATGGTTCAGGCGCAGCCGCCGCCCTCCCATGCTTGGACTGGTAACGGCGGAGCGTCGAATGCATCTCCATCTCGACCAGAAAAGCCTCCACCGCAGCGATATTTTCCGCCACAGGTTGGCCGGGGTCGAATTCGAAATCGGTCTGGAAGGTCACGAGCTTGAGGTTGCCCCGAATGCGCTCCGCCTCGGCCTTCACCTGTTCACGGAAGCGCTCGGGCTGCAAGGTGTCGGCCGCGGCCAAAACGCCTTCGAGGTGTCCGTATTCGGTGAGCCATTTCACGGCGGTCTTCGGGCCCACGCCTTTGAGTCCGGGAATGTTGTCCGAAGTATCACCGACGAGCGCGAGGTAGTCGGCGATGCGCTCCGGTGGGACGCCGAACTTTTCGGTGACCGCGGCCGGGTCGAGGCGACGCCAGCCCATGGCCGGGTTCGCCGTCGGCGGCGGCGCCAGCTGAATGACCGGCCCGCCGACGCATTGGCCGAAATCTTTATCGGCGCTAACAATGATACACTGGTCGCCAGACGCGGACAGGATCCGCACGGCGGTGGCGATCAGGTCATCGGCCTCGACGCCGCGTCGTTCGAAGGTCTGGAAGCCAAGCAACGCGGTCAGGCGCTTGATCTCCGGCAGCTGCTGGACGATCTCGTCGGGCGTCTCATCCCGCTGGGCCTTGTATTCAGGCAGTGCGGCGAGGTGACGGTCTGAGCCGCCAAGGTCGAAGAAAACGGCGCAGCGGTCTGGCTGCTCCCCTTCCCGGAGATCCTGGAGCGACTTCATCCAGCCGTGCAAGGCGCCGGTAGGGAACTGGTCGCTCTGGCGGCGGAGGTTGGACCGCTCCATCGCGAAGTGGCTCCGGAAGACCAGATTGAAGCCGTCGATCAGCAGCCAGCGCATGGAGGGAGTGTCGCTCGACCAGGTCGGACCATCGAGAAAAAAGCGGGCCCGCCGAATGGCGGGCCCGTTATCAGCAAAGCTGGCGTGATGCTTACTTGGCTGGCTCGGTGACGACCGGGACGGGCACCACCGGAGCGGCGAGCTCAATCGGCTCGCGGTAGACCGCACCACCTGGGGAGATGAGCGTGGGGTTCGAGAAGGTCGAACCGGCGCGCATGCCAGGATGGGTGCTGCGCAGGGTAGCACCACCCGGAGAGACGAGGTTGGCGGTGACGAAGACCATGAGGCTCTTCTTCGAGATGCTCTTGCCGCTGGAGCGGAAGGCCGCACCGATGAGAGGGAGGGAGCCGAGGACAGGGACCTTGTCTTCGACCGTCTTCACTTCTTCGCGGGTCAGTCCGCCGATGACGACCGTGGCGCCGTCGAAGACGGTGACGTCGGTGGTCACTTCGCGGGTGCTGAAGATCGGCTGGAAGAAGCCGGACGGAACCGTGACGGTCAAGGTGCCGGAGAGAGCGATGGAGGTGCCGCCGTATTCGACGAAGCCCTCGAACTCGGTCACCTTGGGCTTGAGGTTCAGGGCGATGGAATCATCCGCCGCGACGGTCGGGGTGACTTCGAGAGTCACGCCGACTTCCTGGACGGTGAAGTCCTGCGGAGTACCGGCCGTGATGGCCACGGAGGTGGAAGCACCGCCACCAGCGGTACCGGAGGTACCAACGTTGGACTGGGTGTCGCCGTAAGCCTGCGGATAGCGGAGGAGCTGAGCCACCTTGATGACGGCGGTCTTACCGTCGAGGACGGTGAGGCTCGGGGACGACATGAGGTCGCTGCCATTCGTCTGCTCGATGGCGCGGATGTAGACGCTGAGGTCGTACGAACCCAGGATGCCCACGTTGCCACCGAAGGTGTTGTTCGTGTTGCCGTAGTTACCCGTGCCAGGCATCGACGGCGCGTTCTGGCCGTAGGAGGTGATGTTGGAGCCCTGGGCAATCACCAAGGACTTTGAAGGGCCGTTGTTGTTGGCAAACACGCTGTTCACGGAGCGGAGATCCGACTGAGCACGCGTGATCGACTGTCCACCCGTGGCGGGGAATCCATTATCAGTGAACCAGCGCGTGCCGGGGGTGCCGGCAGGCGAACCGGTCACAGGAGGCAGATCGGTGTAAGTCGGGACGACGCCCGGGACGCGCGGCGTCACGCCGGTCAGGCCCCAATTCACGCCGAGTTCATTGAGCACCTTCTGCTCGACTTCCATGAACTTGGCTTCGATGTGGACCTGCTTGATGTCGGAATAGCGACGGATGATGTTCTTCACGCGGTCCAGATTCTTACGGCTCTGGTAGACGATGAGGTTCGTACCGTCATAGGAGAGGGTGGACGGGAGTTCGAACGTCACGCCCGAACGGGTGAGGAAGTTCTTAATCGCGACTTCTTCCGGACGTTGGCCATCACCGGCACCCGCACCACCGGCAGCAGCGCCGCCGAAGGGGCTGGCAGCGGCACCGCCAGCCGCGGGAGAAGCCGCGCCACCGGCACTGAGGCCAGTCATCTTGAGCACGGCAGCCGTGGACAGGGGATAGATTTCGGTTTCAAGGAGGCTGTCGCCGGAATCTTCGCGCACTTCGACGATACCGCCGGAGCCGACGGTGAAGCTGAAGCCGACGCGCTTACAGGTGTAATCGAGGGCCTGGTAGACGGAGACACCGCGGAGCTGAAGGCTGACCGTGGGGTTCTTGTTGGCGGTGTCGATGAGGACGATGTTCACGCCCTTCTGGTCCTTGTCGTAGGTGGCCGCCTGGGTCTGCAGGAGGACAAGCGCGCGGTCGAGCGGCTGGTCGCGGACGATGAAGCCCTCGGGGAGCTGGATGGACTTCATCTTCTCGATGACCGGGTCGTTGCCGTTGGCGGAGTCGATCTTGATGTTTTCGCGATTGAAGACTTCCGGGAGCTTCCAGGTTTCGTCAAGGAGCTCGAGGAGCTTGCCCTTGGTGACGCCACGGTTCCACTGGCCGGAGTTCTCGGACAGCATCTGGCGGATACGGATCTGGTAGGCCTTGGATTCGGAATTGTTAGGCTGGTACTGGAGGACTTCGCGATAGGCGTCGAGGGCACCCTGGTAGTCTCCGTAGAGGTAGCGGGCACGGCCCCTGACGAGCAGCTCGTTGACCTTGTCGTCCTTGACGCGGAGGCCCGGGGAGAGCTCGTCGACGTTACGGTAGGTCGGGTCGGTACGCTTGGAGGAGAACTCCTTCTGGAGCCGGACGACGCTGGGGTCATCCTTGCCCTTAAGTTCGGCGTACTGGCCAATGACCGCGGTGGCCTTGATCATGTCGCGGGCTTCGATGGCGACGAGGGCACGACGGGCAAGGGCGGAACCCTTGGCGTCCTTGATGCGCTCCTTGAGGCCGGCATTGGAAAGACTGGCGGTGCCGAGGGCACGGTCAGCGGTATCGAGATCGGATAAGGCTCGGTCGAGCGACTCGGCGGTGCCCTGACGGATCAGGCTCTCGGCGGAAGAGACGACGTCGCCCTGCTTGCCGATCGAGTCGGCGTTGGCGCGAGCGAGGCGATTGACCTCTTCCTTGGCAGCGGTGGGGCCGCCGGCATCACGGGCGATGGCGACGTCCTGCTTGGCCAGGGAGATGGAATCACGGCGAGCCTGGGCGGCAGGGGTAGAGATTGCGGAGAGGGCCGTGGTGGCGCCATCGAGGAGCTCAAGGGCGGCCTTATAGTCGCCGGCCTCAGACTTCTTGCGAGCGGCTCCGAGGTCTTGGGCTACCTGAGCGAAAAGCTTGTCGTGATTGGAAGCGTCGTCGGCAGAGACAGGAGGCGCGTCGGACTTCGGGGCGTCGCCCTTAGGAGCGGAAGCGGCGTCGGCGGCCTTCTTGGCGGCTTCGGCTTCGGAGATGGCGGAAGCGACAGAGGCGAGGCCTTCCGTGGCGCCGACATCCTTGGCGTCGATGGCGAGGATCGCCTCGAACTTAGCCTTGGCGGCCTGCAAGTTGCCTTCATCGCGTGCCTTGAGCGCCTCGGCGAGGAGCTGGGGCTTACGCGTGGCGGCATCGCCGTCTTGGGCGATGAGGGAGCCGGCGGCGAGGGCCAGAGCGAGAGCTGCCCAGGCGAGCTGCGAACGGTGGAGATTTTTCATAGGGGTGGGTGCGTTGAAAATTATTTCTTAGGAGTGGGTGCCTTGGTGGCGGGAAGGGGAGTCGTGGCCTTGGGCTTGACGACAGGAGGCGGAGGCGCTGGAACGGCAAGCGTCTGCGGATCAGAGATGAGTTTCTTCGGCTTCTTGGGGTTAGGAGCGAAGGATTTGTCAAAACTCACGGTCTTGTTAGGCAAGTCAATGCCTTTGACCACATAATGGGCCCCATTAAGGCTAAACTTATCCCCAACGGCGTGCAGCGTGAGGCTCCAAGAAGGGTCCGTCGGCGAATTCAGGCTGATGTCGACGCGGCCGGTGAATTCGAGCGGCTTCTCGTCGTCAATCTCGACGACTTGGCCGAACTGACGGTCGTCGACCGTCAGGACATTGCGGACGAAGGGCACGTTGTCGGCATCCTTACCCTTGACGACCTTATAGGACTTGAGAGTCAGGTAGGGCGCCTCGGGGATGGGCTTATTCAGCTTACAGTCGTCGATGTACTGCTTGGTCTTCACGTTGCGGAGAGAGAAGAGGCGATCCTCCTCTTTCTTGCCTGGCGCGAGCGTGGAGTGGCTGAGGATGAAAGTGTAGGTAGGGTGTCCGACGGAAACGAGCGCGACGCCAAAAGGAGGCAACTCTTCGGCCTTGCGGCTACGGGGCACGTAATCCTTGAGGGCGGGATCCCAGACGACGTCAATGGTGGTGAAAAGGTCGTAGTCCCAGTTGTCGTCATTCTCTTCTGGGCTGAGCCAATCCTTTACGTTGTCGTCAAGCGAAGCTCGCTGCGTAGAAGGGTAAGCTTCGCCCTGAGGCAAGGCAGCCTTCAGCTTGGCGATCTCGGCCTTCTGGAAATCTTCGCCAGGGACCGCCGGAGCGATGAGGCCCGGGCTGACGATCGCGACCGACCCGACGGCGAGCAGGAAGGCGCCGAGCGCGATGAGGATGATGTCCTTTCGAGAATTCATATCCGGGGGGCTTTATTTCTTGGGTTCGCCTTCGGCAGCGGCCGCGGGCTTCTCCTCGGGGATGGAAAGATAATCGATCTGCACGACGAACGAGGAGAGCTTGCGGGGCACGACCAGCACGCGCTTGTCCTCGAGGGAAGCGGATGGCTTGGCGCCTTTCACGGGGACGGCGGGCTCTTCCGCCCCGAAGAAGCCTCCGAGCAGGGCCGGGGCAGCGGACGAAGCGCCGGCCGCAGAAGCGGCGGCCGCAGAAGCCGTGAGCATCTTCTCGGTCTCTTTGTTCGCCAGACCAACGTCGATTGTGGTGATGGCGACCGGACGGCCGGAATTGCGGACCTTGTTCACGAACGTACGCAGGGTCGGAGTGTAACCGACGAAGCGGACACGGAACGAAAGGGTCTCGACGAGGTTGCGTCGGTCGAAGGTGCGGGTCGGCAGGAATTCGTCGACTTCATTGCGCGTGGCTTCAGCGTCCGGGCTATAGGTACCTGCGCCAGGCTTACCCTCAGGGATCAGCACATAGGTCTCGACGGGCTCGCGGTCGATCGACTCGATGAGCAGGGGGGACCCAGCCGGACGTGATTCGACGAGCTGTCGCACGATGAAGTCGATGATCTGGCGCTGCTGATCCACCTTCTGGAAATCACGCTTGGGCGATGTCCCTTGGTTGTGGATGTACCGGTGGAAACCGAAGGCGGTCGGGTCGGTCGGAGTCAGCTTGATGCCTTGGTCGGCGGCGAGCTTGCGCCAACCATCGACGGATTCGCGAAGAAGAGCGCTGAGCTCTGCCGAATTGGCGGAAGCCTTACCCTTGATCGCAAGATCGGGATTGCCGGCGATCGCGATGCGGAGGGCGGACACGTGTGCTTCCATTTCCTTCACGTCTTCAGCGGCCTTGGCCACGTTCAGATCGTTGAGCGACACGACCGGGGTGCCGGGCACGAAGGCGTATCCGCGCAGCAGGGCATTCTGGTCATCGCGAGCACGCTTAAGGACGAGCGTCGACGTGGAGTTTTCACGGTACGCCAGGAAGGTGAGGCCGCAAAGCCCGAGGAACAGCAGCGCCATCGCGGAAAGCGCGAGGTTGAAGCCGAGGTTTTTCTTGAAATTCTGCATGGCTTAGAGGGCCTTGGCCTTATGGATGACGAGGGTGAGGGTGGCCTTAGGCGTCATCCGGATTTCGGTCTTATTATCGGAGGCCTTGAGCGTCTGATCCGTGACGACGATTTCGTTCTCCGGGACGGCGCTCACGTAGGGAGAGCTGCGGAGGGCTTCGAGCAGGCGGCCGATGTGGGCCTTCTCCGACTGCGAGCGATACTGCTTAACATCGAAAGGAACTTCGGCGAAAAGGAAACGGACGGAGACGACGACCTTGGTGACGACGACGGGAGCGGGCACCGGCTGGCCTTCGGCCACGGGGGCGGCGGGCAAGGTCTCATACTTGACGTGCATTTCCTCGACCCAGGTATTCTTCAGGCTGCCGACGCGCGACTGGAGGTCGCCGAGAAAAGCCGGCCAGTTGGAGCGGTTGAGGACGACGGATTCGAGCTCCTTGGCCTTGGCGGCGATTTCCGCGGCCTTCTTGCGCGACTCTTCGATGGAGTTGCGGCGGGCGGTGAGTTCAGACTGACGACCTTGGACGATCGCCGCCTGCTGATGGTTCCAATCGGCGGAGGCAGAGAAAGCGAGCCAGGCGAAGAGCGGTGAAGCGGCCGCCAGCAAGGCGGCGGCGAACAAGCGCGGCTTGCGAGCGTCGAAGGCCTGTTGGGAGGCGATGTCGCGCGGGATCAGGTTGACCCCGATCGGCTGAGGCAAGGTCAGGCGCGCGGCTTCGCCGATGACCTCGGTGATCTGGTACTTAGCGCGCTCGAGCTGCTCCGGATTGATACCGGCGCCGGGCGTGATGACCGAGGAAGGGTCGAAGACTTCGACCGGGAGGCGCAGGGTCTCGCAAAGCTGCTCGGAAAGTCCCGGAACCTGGGAGCTACGACCGGTGACGAGAATGCGGGCGGGCTGGCGGCCGTTGGCACCGCGTCGCACGTTGATGAGTCGACGGTTGATGTCCTGCGCCAATCGACGGATGAAAGTCTGGGAGTTCGCCTGCAAGATGGCGACCTGCGGATCGGACTCGGCCAGCTGGACGACGCCGGAGAAATAGCCGACCTTGATGGCTTCGGAGACGGCGAAAGGCTGGCCGGTGTTATCGGAGACGCCCTGCGTGAGGAGGTTACCGCCGATATTGGTGGCCGACTGGATGTTGACGCCGCTGGGGCCGACGAAACTGAGCGTGGTCGAACGTGCACCGACGTTGATGATAAGGACTTCCTCGGCGGCAGAGCCTCCGGCAAGGCGGAAGGCCTGACTGTCGAGTAACGGGGCGGCCTGAATCGACATCGGGCGAAGGCCCGTCGAGGTGACCATGTTCGCGATCTTCGTCGCGATCTCGGTGCGGAGGGCGAAGAGCAGGACTTCCGCTTCGACGCCGTCCGAGGCCATCAGCTGGCTATCCCAGATGACTTCGTTCAGCGGATAAGGAATGGCGTTCTGAGCCTCGAAGGCGACGATCTGCGCCTGGCGAGCGCGCTCAACCTGCGGAACCTTGAGCGGCTTCTGCAACAGCAGGAAGGCCGGGGCGATGACCGTAACGCGACCCTTGAGTTCATGGGTATTGACCAGGCTGGCCAACGCGGCAATCGCCGCGTTCAACCACTCGTCGTCGCCGGTCAGGCCCGGAGCGATTTCTTCGACGAAGAACTGCTCGAGCACCAGACTTCCCGCCTCGACGGAAAACTGGGACACCGAGACGTTCGATGCGGCGAGATTGACGATGGTGGCCTTCTTCTGGCTCATACGGAAACGGGGAGTGGAGGGGGATTAGCGAGCCGCGTCTTCCCGGATGAATTCGGGAGAAGGCGAGCCCTGCGGCAAAGTGTCGAAGATGGCGTACGGCACCAAGAACTGCGGGCGCAGCATGCCGGTGTTAGCGCTGACGCCGCGGTCCGCCTGCTCGCGGGCTCCGTCAAAGTCCTTCTTGTTGACGAACTGCTTGTGCACGGCGGCGAGCATGTCCGGCGTCAGACGGCCTGCCTCACTGAAGAGGGGCACCTCGTTACCACCGACCTCAAGCTGCACGTAGAAGTAGTCCGGCTGCATCTTCAGGCGATCGCGCTTCACGATATCGCCAGGCAGGTAGAAGTAGGCGGACCGCGGTGAACCGATTTCCATGGTCAGCACGGTGGCCGAAGCGCGGTAATACGAGAACTCGGTCGCATCCTTGGCGGAGAGGGGCTTGAAAATCTGGGTGACGGTCACCTTGACCTTATCGACCCACTGCTTGTTCGCCGGGCGCTTGCCGACCTTATCTTCCGCGGAGACCTTGGTCTCCGGATTGAAATTAGCCTGGAGCTCGACCTGCATCCGGATCCATTCGTTCTTCTGGCCGCCGATCTTGACGGGGTCAAAATGAACAGAACGCACGACGACCGGACTTTTGCCCGTAGCGCCTTCCGCCTTAGTCGCCTGTGCGGAAACGAGAGATACGGATAGGCAGAAAGCCAAAAGGCTGGCAAAAACAGCTCGTACTTGGGGCATGGGGAGGGGAAATCTGCTGGGCATAGAGGTCATAGGCAAACGCAAAAACCGGCAGTTTTGGAACAATTGTTAGATGCAAACTTCTTGCATCTGGAAGCCACCTCTGTGAGTCTTGATTTTCGTGCTTCGTCTCCTTGCAGTCTCGATCTTCTCCGCCGCTTCCTGGTTCGGCGGGCAGGCCCGCGCGCAAGAAAAACCGGTCGTTGTCTCAAGCTTTACGGTCATTCACGATTGGGTGCAAATCATTGGTGGTGATGGCTTTGAGTCGATTAATATCATTCCTCCCCGCAGCGAGGCGCACGGATTCCAGCTGAGCCCCCGCCATGCAAAAGACCTCCGCCGGGCGACCTTGATCGTCGCCATGAGTCCGGACTTCGAGCCCTGGCTTGCAGCCTGGGGAAAGGCCAACGGGCGTTCTGACACCATCCTTTGGCTTAATGATTATAACGGCGTTCAGCATGCCCTCAATCTGCCGACCAATCCACACACCTGGACCGACCCCGCCAAGGTGAAGAAAATGGTAAAGGCCCTGGCTGAACGATTAGACCAAATCAGCGGTAAAAATAGATCTCAAGTCGCTTATGAACAATATGTTAAGGAGATTAAATTCGTTGATTCCGAGTTGGGGAAGCTTTTCAGTGAGATTAAGCCCGATAGGCGCAACTTCATTTCCCATCACGCCAACCTCGACTTATTTGCCGATCACTACGGGCTGACGGTCGCCGGAACGATTCTCTCCGGAGGGTCTGCCGAATCGGCCGATCCGTCCGCCCGCCACTTCTCAGAACTGCTCGCCTTGATCCGTAAACAGAACGTCCGTCTTATAATCACGGATGAAGGCCAGAACGATGCGTTCGCCCGGAGGCTGACCGAAGACGCCGGCCTCCCACCCCCACTCTCCCTCTCCTTCGAATACCTCGAGCCGCCCGGACAACCTGGCGACACCTGGACTTCGATGATGCTCACCAATGGCAAACGCCTTCATCAGGCCCTCCTCCGAAAATGAGCCGAATCATCGCCTCGCTTTCCCGCCATCTCGGCGACGCGGCCTTCGCCGTCCTACCCTCGATCCCCTACGCACAGAAGGAGAAGGGCGGGTGCCCAGGCATCGCCGTCTCCGCCAAGCAGCTCTCCGCCGCCGCCCGCCTCGACGGCCCAGTTGCCTTCCACGACGCGACGTTTGAGATTCCCTGCGGCTGCCGGACCGCCCTCATCGGCCCCAATGGCTCCGGCAAATCCACGCTCCTGCGCGTGCTCGCCGGACTCACGCCGATCCGCACAGGCCAAGCGTTGGTCGCCGGCGAAAGCCCGCGCCTCGGCCGCAGTCGCATCGCCTACCTTGCCCAGCGACCGCATCTCGCCGAAAACTTTCCGCTCACGCTTCGGCGCCTGGTTCAGATGGGCACCTACGCCCATCACGGGTGGTTCGAGGAATGCCGCCATGGAGACGAAGCCGTCGACCTCGCGCTAGCGCGCCTTGGCCTGACCGAACTCGCGGAGCGCCCAGTCCACACGCTATCCGGCGGCCAACTTCAACGCGGCCTCATCGCCCGCGCCGTCGTCCAAGGCGCGGAGATCCTCCTGCTCGACGAGCCCTACGCCGCCCTCGACCAGCCAAGCCGCGAAATTATCGACCGCTTCCTCTTCGAAGAAGGCTCGGCCTTCACGGTCGTAATGGCCACGCACGACCCGGCCGACCTCGGACGCTTCGACCGCATCCTCGAGATGCGCGACGGCACCGTCTCCACCCGTCACGCCTGCTCCGGCCACGACCACCGCCATGCTTGATCTGCTCCTACAGCCCCTGTCGGAACCTTTCTTTGTGCGCGCCCTGCTTGCCGTCGTACTCAGCGGGATGACCTGCGCCTGCCTCGGCACCTACGTTGTGCTTCGCCGCATGGCCTTCGTGAGCACCGCGCTCACGCACTCGATCCTCCCCGGCGTGGTCGGCGCACTGCTCCTCGGTCTCTCCCCTTACCTCGGCGCACTCGTCGCCGCCATGCTGACCGCGGCCGGCGCGGCCTGGCTGGCCTCGCGTAAGGGCACGAGCGAAGACAGCGCGGTCGGGGTGATGCTGTCGGTGATGTTCGCGGCGGGCATCGCGCTCATGCAGCAGGCCAACTCCTGGCGCGACTTCGCCGGGCTCCTCTTCGGCAGCGTGGTCTCCGTCGGCGCCGACGACCTGCTGGTCATCGGCGTCACCGCCGGGGTCGTACTGTTTGGCCTACGGGCCCTGCATAAGGAACTCGAGCTGGCCTCCTTTGACGAAGAATACGCGGCGCTGCTCGGCGCGCGGCCCGCGCTCATGCGCGTCGTGCTGCTCGTGCTCGTCGCGCTGGGCTCGGTCGCCTGCGTCCGCCTCGTCGGCGCGCTGCTCACGACCGCGCTCTTCGTCATCCCCGCCGCGACGGGCGTGCTGCTCGGCCGCACCGTGCCGCAGGTGATGGCCTGGGGAACGGGTTGCGCTCTGCTCGGCGGCATCGGCGGTCTGTATCTGTCATATTACGCGCCGGCGGTACCGTCGGGCGCCGGGATCGTACTCTGCTGCGCACTGCCCTACCTCGTCGCGCGGATTTTCGCGCCGCGAAGCTGATCAGAAACGCGGCGGGCGCAGCGCGAGCGGCAAGCCGAGGACTTCGCGGGCGATGACCGCCTCACGCAGCGCGGCGGAGCCGCGAAACTGCCTGCGCGAATGCGCGCGGGCGGGGCGGGTGACCACGAGGGAAGTGGCGTCGAGGTGGGTCGCGACGACCGGCGCCGGGGCCTCTGGCTCCGGCGCGACGGGCGGCGGCGCATTGCGGACACGACGGGTACGACGGGGCACGGGTGGAGTCGTCGCGGCCATCGGGGCCTGCCCGACCGGCCCCTTGATCTTGCCGATCAGCCAGGCCACGAACGCGACCAAACCGATGGCAACCTTGATGATGAGCGCCAGCTCCATGCTTAGGCCTTGGCGCCGGGCGCGGGACCGTCGCCAGCGATGCCTTTACGCATCTCGGTATCGGAACGGAGATTTTCGAGACGCTGGTAATCCATGTAACCCATGCGGCCGGAACGCAGCGCATCGGCGAGGGCCTGCGGGATCTGGGCCTCGGCTTCGACGACGCGGGCGCGCATCTCTTCGACGCGGGCGCGCATTTCCTGTTCGAGCGCGACGGCGGCGGCACGACGGATTTCGGCCTGGGCCTGGGCCATGTTCTTATTGGCGTTGGCTTGGGCCTCCTGGAGCATGGCGCCGATGTTGTCGCCCACGTCGACGTCCGCGATGTCGATCGACATGATCTCATACGCGGTGTTGGCGTCGAGACCGCGCTCGAGCACGGTCTTGGAAATGCGGTCGGGGTTCTCGAGGACAATCTTGTAGCTCTCGGAAGAGCCGATGGTGGTGACGATGCCTTCGCCGACGCGCGCGATGATGGTCTCTTCCTGGGCGCCGCCGACGAAGCGGTCGAGGTTGGTGCGGACGGTCACGCGGGCCTTCACCTTCACCTGAATGCCGTCCTTGGCGACGGCGTCGATCGTGGTGCGGCCGCTGGCCGGATTAGGCACGTCGATGACCTTCGGGCTGACGGAGGTGAGGACGGCCTCGAGCACGGACTTGTTCGTGCCGCGGGTGGCGATGTCGATCGCGCAGGCGCGATTCCAGTCGAGATGCAGGCCGGCCTTCTGGGCGGCGATGAGCGCCTGCACCGTCTGCACGATGTTACCGCCGGCGAGGTAGTGGGCGTCGATCTTCTCGACGTCGACCGAGAGGCCGGCCTTCGTAGCGGCGATTTTGGCGTCGACGATCACGGTGTAGGGAACGCTGCGCAGGCGCATGCCGACGAGGTCGAAGAGGCCGACCTCGGCACCAGCGAGGCGCGCACGCACCCAGACGGCGAGGAAGGAGAGAAGGAAGAGGACGAGCAGCAGCAGGGCGCCGGCTGCGATCCAGATGATGAGTGTAGGCATGGTAGGCATGAGAAGGGCAAGGGGCTCAGCGTGAGCGACGAACCGTCACGCGGCCGGAACCGGCTTCGGTCACGACGACGGCGGCATTACGTTCGACGAAACCGTCGAGGGAAAAGGCTTCGATCAAGGTGCCGTCGATTTCAATCGTGCCCGAAGGCGCGAGCACGGTGGCGGCCTTGCCGGTCTTGCCGACATAGACCGCATAACCGGCGGCGGCCGGGACGGCGGCGCCTTCGTTACTGCTGACGTTGATCATCGCGCGGCCGATGCCCGTCTGCGGCAGGAGACGGCGGAAGGCAAAGAACTCGAGGGCGAGGGCGACTAGGAAGACGACGCAGAATACCGCGCACGTCGGTGCGCCCGCATCGGCCGATAGATAGATGCCAGCGAAGGAGACGACGGCACCAAAGAAACCGAGTACCACGGTCGGGAGGAAGAACTCCGCGCCGATGAGGACGAGGCCAGCGACGAGTAGGCCAATCGGCAGGACCAAGGAGACCGCATCAGGGGTCGCAGCACAAATCATCATGCGTCCAACCTACCCCCTGCGGGCCGCTTTCCAATCTTTTCTGCGCTTCGCCGCCTTACAAAAACATCTCAAACCTGTAACTTTCCGTCACGCTTGCGAAAATAGCCGACCTCGCCCTATTCTCGCGCATGGCCAAGAAACCGCCCGCCCCCCGTCGCACCCCCGTCAAAGAAGCGCACCACGTCCTGCAGGATGCTCTCCTCAGGGCGGGCGAAAAAGAAGTCGGCAAGCATAGCGAAATCGCCAAGTCGCTCGGCGTCTCCGCCTCGATGCTCTACAAGTGGCGCGAGCCGGCCGAAAAAGGCAGCGGACAACCCAACCCGCTCCACCGGACCGCCCTGCTGATCGACCTCACCGGCGACACCCGCATCGTCGACTGGCTCGCCCAACGCGCCGGCGGACAGTTCACGCCGATCGAAGGCGAAGCCCCGAGCGGCAACCTAGACAAAGCTGCCAACGCGCTCGTCCGTGAATTCGGCCTACTCATCGCCGATGTCGCCGACGCGATGGAAGACCACCGCATCACCGACGACGAGACCCAGGAACTCCGCGAGAAATGGGATCGCATCCGCAAGCGGACGGAAGCCTTCGTGCGCCGCTGCGAAAAAGGCGACTTCCGCCCGAAAGACTGAGCGATTTCGCTTTCACGGACGCCACGAAAGGGTAACCAGAAGCCATGGCCGAATTCACCATCCGCCCCTACGGCGACCCGGTCCTCCGGGCCAAGGGCGATCCCGTGAAGGAGTTCGGACCCGCTCTGCGTTCGCTGGGCGACGCGATGCTGAGCGCGATGAAGACTGCGAAAGGCATCGGCCTGGCGGCCCCACAGGTCGGGCTTTCCTTACAACTCTTCGTCATGAACGTGCATGACGAAGATTACCTCCCGGTGCTCGACGGCAAGGCCCGCCAGCCCGAAGAGATCATGCCGATGCTGCTCGCCAACGCGTCGGTGACCGTGCCGCCAGGAGAGCCTGACATCTACACCGAAGGCTGCCTCTCCTTCCCCGGCATCACCGGCGATGTCGAGCGCGTGGAGCGGGCGATCGTGCGCTACCGCGACGCCGACGGCGCGCCGCACATCCTCGAATGCACCGGCCTCCTCGCCCGCTGCGTACAGCATGAGCACGACCATTGCCAAGGCGTTCTCTTCATCGATCGCATGACGCGTCCGCACCAGCTACTGACCGCAGCCAAGGTGAAGAAGCTCAAGCGCGCGACGACGATCGAGATGAAGGCCGCGCGCAAGGCGCAGCTGGACTAAATCACTTCTTCGCAGTCGGCAGGGCGAGCTTCAGCGTGAGCTGCCCGACGTTGACGGAAGGCGTGCCCTCGGCCTGGCTGCTGACGCCGAAAGCGAGGTAGCTTCCGTCCGTCTCGCCCTGGACGACGTTCCAGCGCGCGCGGATCCCCTCCGTTCCGGCCGGACCACCACCGGCGACGATGACGACATAGGGAGCGGCGGCGACGATGGTCTTGGTCTGGCTAGTGCAAAGATGCGCGAGGAGCGCGGAGCCGAAAGGATTACTGGAGCGTTCGAAACCGAGGACCCATTCGCCGGACTGGGTGAGGCGAGAGATGAAGCTTCGGTCGTCGCGCATGACGAGGGTGCAGTTGATCGCTGCCGCGGGCGGACCCTTCGAACCTAAGTCGGTCAGCGCGACCTCTGAGCCGACGATCTGCATCGAATGGGCATCTGCGAGGCGGAGGAAGAGCAGCCCGATTGTGCTGTCGTTGGAAAGCGCATAGAACTCAGCCCAAAGCACCCCGACCTGCTTCACGGCGGTCGGCGGGGTCAAGGTCTTGGCCAATGACGGAGCCTTGGCTCCGGCGCCGGCCGTATAGACGTAACCCGCCGCCGGCAAAGCCGCCAAGGAGCGTTCGTCGATTTTGGCCCAGGCAGCGCGCACGTCCTGCGTCAGCACGGCGGGCCGGCTGAGCTTCCCGTCGCCCAAGAGGGCAAATCCTCCGATGAGGTGCGTCTGAGCAAAGCCCACGCCGCGGGCCTGCTTCTGCAGGCGGGTGACGGCTTGAAGGACGGCGGCGTCCCAAGACTGCATCGAGAAGTCGGCCGTGAATTGGACGGGCTTGATCAGCTCGGCGGCACGCGTGGCGGCCGCGAGACGCAGGCGGGTAAGCAAAGGCAAGGCCTGCTGGATCTGTGCGTTACCTTCGTCGATGATCTTCTGGGCACGGACCTTGACCTGATCCGGCGTCTCCGTGAGTCCACCGATCTTAGGCCCCTGGCCAGAGGCGACAGCGCCACCGCTCGTCTTAAGGATGCTCTGCCCGGTCTTAGCGCGGGTCTCGCCGGCGGCGGTGATGCGCATCGCGCTATTCCACTCGACGAGCTCGTTGGACTGTAGGTAACGCACCACCTCGGAATCCGGGATGGCGGGAGGCGGCGGCGCCACCTCGCCGGCGGCGACGAAGATCAGTGAGGCGAGGAAGGCGTGCATGGGGGAAGGTCAGGACTCGTCGAACTTGCGGGCGAACAGCGCATCCATCTCTCCGAGGAGAGCGGCGCCGTCCTTGCCGCGGACGGAAAAGCGAAGTTTCGAGCCCTGCCCAGCGGCCAGCATCATGAGCCCCATGATGCTCTTGCCGTTCACGGACTCTTCATCCTTGGAAACAGTGATTTCGACATCCGGATAGCGGTTGGCCAGTCGGACAATCTGGGCCGCGGGGCGGGTGTGGATGCCCATGCGGTTCTGGACGGTGAATTCGCGGGCTAAAGCCTCGTGGGTTTCTTCCATATAAGGGGTCTGTCCTGAGACGAACTCAGGATAGAGGAAAAGGGAGGGGGGCGGCAAGGCGGGTCAAGGCAAATTCAGCCGAAGGGAGGGGACGCTTGACCTTCCCCGCCAGACCCCTCCAATCAACCCAAACGAACTACCGTGGCCAAGCCCGCTGTCCTTACTCACCCGGAATCCCTGAAGAGCCCCGCCGGCCCTTCAGAATACGCCAAAGATCCGGTCAACGCATCCCTGTCGAAGGCCGAGAAAATCGCCCTTTACACCAAAATGGCTCGTATCCGCCATTTCGAGCAGCGGTGTATCCGCATCTACCAGCAGGGTAAGATCGGCGGATTCCTCCACCTTTACGTCGGCCAAGAGGCCGTCGCCGCCGGGACCATCTCCCTCCTGGGCAAACATGACCATATTATCACGGGCTACCGCGACCACGGCCACGGCCTGATGGTCGGCATGGGCATGAACGAGTGTATGGCCGAACTGACCGGCCGCGTCACCGGCTGCTCCCAAGGCAAAGGCGGCTCGATGCACTACTTCGCACCCGACAAGAACTACTGGGGTGGCCACGGTATCGTCGGCGGCCAAGCCCCCCTCGGCACCGGCCTCGCCTACGCCGTCAAGTACATGGGCCTCAAAGGCAGCTGCTTCGTCTACATGGGCGACGGCGCCGTGAACCAAGGCGCGGTCCATGAAGCCTACAACCTGGCCTCCCTTTGGGACCTCCCGGTCATCTTTGTCGTCGAGAACAACGGCTACTCAATGGGCACCTCCCAGGAGCGCTCGACCGCCCACCCGGGCTGCCTCGCGAAGCGCGCCGAAGGCTACAACATGGCCTGGGACGTCATCAACGGCCACGATGTCTATGAGGTCCGCGCCAAGACGGCCATCGCCCTCAAGCGCGCCCACGAAGAATCCAAGCCGACCGTCCTCGAAATCTTCACCTACCGCTACTTCGGCCACTCGATGGCTGACCCGGACAAGACCTACCGCGACAAAGAGGAAATCAAGGAGTACCGCGACAAGAAGGATCCGGTCCTCGCTTTCGAACAGGAACTCCTCCGCGAGAAAGTGCTGACCCCTGAACTCTCCCTGCAGATCAATGAGGCCGCGATGGCCGAGGCCGACAAGGCCGCCATCTTCGCTGACGAATCGCCGGACCCCACCGTCGCCGATATCACCAAGCACATCTACTGGGAAGAGGACAACCGCGGGCCGAAGACCACGAGCCGCGGCACCATCATCTTCGAATAACCCTTCTTCGCACACACTGTCATGGCTGTCATTTCCTACCGCGAGGCGCTCCGCGCCGCGATGCGCGAAGAACTCAAGCGCGACGACAAGGTCGTCATCATGGGCGAAGAAGTCGCCCAGTTCAACGGCGCCTATAAGGTGACCGAGGGCCTCCTCAAGGAGTTTGGCCCGAAGCGTATCGTCGACACCCCAATCTCCGAAGCGGGCTTCATCGGCCTCGGCATCGGCGCCTCGATGCTCGGCATCCGCCCCGTGATGGAGCTGATGTTCTGGTCCTTCTCGTACGTCGCGTTCGACCAGATCGTGAACAACGCCGGCAATATCCGGTACATGTCCGGCGGCCTCATCAACTGCCCGATCGTCATCCGCGGCCCGGCCAACGGCGGCACCAACGTCGGCGCCACCCACTCCCACACGCCTGAGGCCATCCTCGCCTCCCACCCCGGTATCAAGGTCGTCTGCCCGGCCACCCCGTATGACGCCAAGGGCCTGATGAAGGCCGCCATCCGCGACAACGACCCGGTCTACGTGATGGAGAACACGATTCTTTATAACGATAAGGGCGAAGTGCCGGATGAAGACTATATCGTCCCGCTCGGCGTCGCCGACGTGAAGCGCGTGGGCACCGATCTCACCATCGTCGCCCACGGCCGCGCCGTGATCACGAGCCTCAAGGCCGCTGAGATCCTCGAAAAGGAGCACGGTGTCAGCGTCGAAGTCGTCGACCTCCGCTCGATCCGCCCGCTCGATGAGGAGACGATCCTCGCCTCCGTCCGCAAGACGCACCGCGCCCTGCTGGTTGAAGAGAATAAGCCCTTCTGCGGCGTCGACGCCCAGGTGGCCTACCTTATCCAGTCGAAGGCCTTCGACGAACTCGACGCCCCAATCCATCGCGTGTCCTCCATCGACGCTCCGCAGATCTACTGCAAGCGCATGGAAGACTTGCAGATGCCTAACGTCGAACGCGTCGTCGCTGAAGCGCTCAAAGTCCTCGCCTAACCCCCTCCCCTCTTACTTTTCAAATCCGATGGCTGAAATTATCGATATGCCGAAGCTCTCCGACACGATGTCGGTGGGGACTTTGGTGAAATGGAACATCAAGGAAGGCCAAGTGGTGGCCTTCGGCGACATCCTGGCTGAAGTCGAAACCGACAAGGCGACGATGGAACTTTCCTGCACGGTGCCGGGCACGATCCTCAAGATCTATGCCCCCGCTGGCCAGCAGCTGCCCGTCGGCGCTCCGATCTGCGCCATCGGCAAGAAGGGCGAAGCCGCCCCTGAGCCCACCGCCGCTCCGGCGCCCAAGGCACCCAAGACCGCCGTTCCAGCGATTCCCGAGAAGGCCGAAGTGAGTTGCGTCCCCGCTGCTCCCGCTTCCTCTGGCTCCCTCTCGCCGCAGTCTGACGCTTCCCGCACCAAGGCCTCGCCTTACGCCAAGCGCATGGCCGAGAAAGCCGCACTCAACGTCGCCGCCCTCGCTGGCACCGGCCCCGGTGGCCGCGTCGTCGGCCGCGATGTCGCCGCTGCCGCTTCGGCCCCCGCCGCTGCCGCTCCTTCCGGCCCGCTCAACGTCTCGGTCGCTCCGCCCGCCGACGGCAAGGGCATCCAGCCTGACGCCGACGTTCCCGTAGGCGGCATGCGCCAGACGATCGCTCGCCGACTCCTGGAGTCGAAGATCACGGTCCCCCACTTCTACCTCGAAGTCGAAGTCGACGCCGCTCCGCTCATGGCGATGCGCGAATCACTGAACAAGCGCCTCGCCGAAACCGGCGCCGACGCAATCAAGCTCTCGGTCAACGACTTCATCCTGAAGGCCTCCGCCGAAGCCCTCCGCCGCGTCCCCGCGGTCAACGCCTCCTGGGCCGGCACGAGCATCCGCACCCACGGCGCGGTGCACCTCTCCTTCGGCGTCGCCCTTGAAGACGGCCTAGTCACCCCGGTCATCCGCGATGCGCACGCGAAGACGCTCAAAGATATCGCCATCGAGGCTAAGGCCCTCATCGGCAAGGCCCGCTCGAAGAAGCTCACGCCAGCCGAGATGTCGGGCTCGACCTTCACGGTCACGAACCTCGGCATGTTCGGCGTCACCGGTTTCTACGGCATCATCAACGTGCCTAACGCCGCGATCCTCTCCGTCGGTGCGACTATCAAGAAGCCCGTCGTCGACGCCCAGGATCGCCTGGTCATCGGCCATCGCATGGTGATCGGTCTCTCAGGCGACCACCGCGTGGTCGACGGCGCCAACGCCGCGCAGTTCCTCCAGGCGCTCAAGCAGCTCCTCGAAGAACCGGCACTGATGCTGATCTAACCAGAGCGCAGGCTCCTTCGAAACCCGGGCCCACTAGGCGCCCGGGTTTTTTGTGCCCGTTTCAGAACGTACGCACCGACGAGAGGCCGCCGTCCACGTGGAGCACCTGGCCGGTCATGAATCGAGAGTGCCCGGAAAGAAGGTGCGCGACGAGCGTGGCGATATCTTCCGAGCGACCGACCTGCTGGAGGGGGTGACGCTTGGCGGCGGCTTCCTTCTTGAGGTCCGAATTGAGGAGCGCGCCGGCGAGCGGCGTGTCGGTGAGCGACGGGGCGATGACGTTCACGCGGATGACCGGCGCCCATTCGGCGGCGAGGCTCTTCGCGAGCGCTTCGACGGCGCCCTTGGCCGCGGCGATGCTCGCATGCATGGGCATACCCTGCGCGACGGCGACGGTGGAGAAGAGCACAACGGACGCGTTACCCGAGGCCTTGAGCGCCGGCAGCGCGGACTGAAGTGCGGCGATGGCGCCGAAGAGGTTCACCTGGAGGTCGCGCTGGAAATCCTCGGCGGTGAGGCGATGGAACGGCTTGAGGGAGATCGAGCCCGGGAAATACACGAATCCGTCGAGCCGCTCCGGCCACGTCAGGGCGCCGGGCGCGGCCGCGTCGAACGGCTGGGCGACGAGCGCGAGGTCGGCGAGCTTCTCGGGCGAGCGACACGCGGCATGGACCGTATGGCCGTCCGCTTGAAGCTGCGCGACGGTCGCGCGGCCGATGCCGGAAGTGCCGCCGATGATCGCAATATGCTTGGACATGCCGACAAGGTTGCCGGGCGACGCCTCAGGTCAAACACCTCGCGTCTTTTCCGGGCACGAAAAAGGCCGGAGGCGAACCTCCGGCCTGATCAGAACGACCTAGGGCCGCTTACTTCTTCTTCGGGGCCGCAGGCTTGCGGGGGGTCTTCTTATCGAGGTTCGCCTTGAGTTCTTCTTCCGAGAACTTCGTGGCGATACCAGCGGCAGGGACTTCGGCCTTCGCGGTCCAGACGATCGCGTTGAGTACGAGGGTGCGCTGGCTGTCGATGGACCAGCCGGCGTGATAGTGACCGCCGCAGAAACCGAAGCCGCGACCGCCATCCTTGCGATTCACGGCCCAAGCGACGACGGCAGGCTGCTTTTCCTCGACCATCTTGCGGACGTCGGGATTGCCTTCATGGGCGCCATCCTTGCGGCTCATGGTCGAGATCGGAGCGATGGCCTGGAGGACCGGCGTGACGCCTTCCATGTTATCACGGAAACGCATGTTGAAGTACCACTCATCGCTCGAGCCGAAAGGCTTCACGCCGCGGCTGACCGGGTGATCGGGCAGCGACTTGAAGTCGGCGTCCCAGTGCGGGTTCACGGAATAGAAAGACTCGAAGTAACCGCCGAGCCAATCCTTGAACTCGAGGGCGCCCTTGCCCTTGGACGAACGGCCAGCCGGAGGCGGGCTCACGGGCTTGCCATCCACGCTCAGCCAGCCGGCGCTTTCGTAAGCGGGCTCGACGGCGTAGTGGAGACAGACGAAGCCGCAACCAGCGGCCATCTTCTTGGCGAGCTGATCGAGATGCGGGATGGCCGGGTGGCCGCCACCGCCATCGGAGTAGATCACAATCGTGTCGGCCTTGGCGACGCGCTCGTCAGAAGGCCATTCGCCGTTGAGGGCGACGTCGACGTTCACGAGCTCGGCCGCGCCCTGCTTCAGGCCAGAGGCGAGAAGCTGGATGCCGGCGTTATGCTCATGCTCGCCCGGGCCGTGGCTCGGCTTGCCGGCGATGAGGAGGACGTTCTTCTTGTCCGCGGCCGAGACGAACGCGGCCGAGAGAAAGAGAAGACTCAGGAAGGATTTTTTCATAAGGTCTTATTTGATTTCCTTGAGGACGATGTCCTTGAACTGGACGGTCATCGCGGTGCCGGCGTGGAGCTGGAGGGCGAGGACGCCCTTCTTGGCACCCACGGCGGTCTCGTCGGTGACGTCGACGGTCTGGACGCCGTTGATGAAGTGCTGCAGGTGGCCGCCCTTGGCGACGATGCGGTATTCGTTCCAGTCGGCCGGCTTGATCTTGGCCTGAATCTCATCGGTCTTACCGAGCGAGCCGGTGACCTCGATCTTCGGCTTCTTGGCGTCCTTGCCTTCGTGGATCACGACCTTCTCGCCGCGCTTGGCGAGGATGCCGCGGCCCTTCTCCTCATAGAGGATACCGGAGTAGACCTTGCCACATTCGAAGTCGCCTTGGTAGCCGGCGACGACGAACCCCTTCTCGTCGACGATCTTGGAGCGATACTGGATGCCGGAGTTGCCGAACTTCTCGGACTTGCCGTCGAGGTCGACGATCTTGTACTGGAGCGTGAGCTCGAAGTCGGCGACTTCGCCTTCCCAGACGAGGAACGTGTTACCCTTGGTCGAGTGCTCCGCGGTGGTCTGGCCGGTGATGGCGCCGTCCTTGACGGACCAGAAATCCAGGCCCTTCCAGCCGGTGAGATCCTTGCCGTTGAAGAGGGACTTGTCCTCGGCGGAAACCGACGCGCAGAGCGCGGCGAGAGCGAGGAAGGGAGTGAGGAACTTCATGAGAGGGTTCAGGTGCGGGCTTATTTCTGCTTTCCGAAGAAACGGTTCAGGTTCTTCAGGCCCTTGACGGCGATGTCGTCGCGGTGCGGCTCCATGGCGCGCCAGATGGCGGCGGCACGGGCGATCACCTTGACGTCGGTGGTGAAGGACTCGATGACGACGTCCTGCTTGTAGCCGATCTTCTTGAGGGCGCCGACGATCGGTTTCCAGTCAAGGGAGTCGCCGCCGGGGGTGCCGCGGTCGGTGCCACAGGCGTGGAAGTGACCGAGGTGCTTGCCAGCCTTGAGGATGGCGGCGGCCTGGTTCTTCTCCTCAATGTTCATGTGGAACGTGTCGAGGTGGAGCTTCACATTCGGCAGGTTGATCGCCTTGACGAGGCGGAGGCCCTGGTCGCAGGTATTGAGGAAGTCGGTCTCGAAGCGGTTCAGCGGCTCGATGTCGAGCTCGATGCCCTTCTTCTGAGCGTACTTGCCGATGGCCTTGAGGTTCTTGACGACGAGCTTGAAGTGCTTGGCCTTGGTCTTGTCGTCATGGGCGCCGATGAGGCCGACGACGGAATAGAGCGGGCCGATGATGCGCGGGCAACCGGCGATGGCGGCCTGGTCAATCAGCGCCATGATGTACTTACGGCCAGCGGCCTGGTCCGCGGCGGAACCGCGAAGGTCGCGGCCAGGGCCCATGCAGGCGCAGATGGAACCGATGGCGATGCCGGCGCTGGCGGCGGCAGCCTTCAGGAACTTCGGGTCGGTGTGCGACGGATCTTCGATCGGGATTTCGACGGTGTGGAAGCCCCAGTTCTTGAGCTTCTTGAAAAGGTGGACGCTCTCGTTGGTGAACGGAGAGGCGTAGAGGAACGTGTTGAGGCCGAAACGCATGGGTGTGTGGGTGATTTGGGGAGGAAGCGGAGTTTTGGAGGGGGTCAGGGGGCGGTCAAGGCTGGGCGTCAATAAGAGGCCTTTTAAGGAGCCAGTTCGCCCAGAATCAGCAGCGCGCCCGGGAAGAAGTTCAGGGGGGCGAAACGTTCGGGCTTATCGATCTTATTCTTATTCTTAGCCAAGACAGCGGCCTTGTCGATCGGGTCGGCTAAGAGCTCCAAACGGACCGTATGCACGCCTTCGGGCAGGTCGGTGCCGACGACGAAATTGCTCAGGCGCGCGTAGGTGCAATAGGCGTCGATGCGCTGGACGACGAAAGGCTTCCCGCCGTCGAGGGTGACCGCGACTTTCCCGCCGGCCGGGCCGACGATGTCATACACGGCGCAGTGCGTGCCCTTGAACTTGAATTCGATGCTCTGGCCGGGCTGCGTGAGGCGGACCATCGCGGGAAGCCGGTTGGCCCAGCCCTTGGCGTAATCCGCCGTCTTCATGTCCGCCGGGAGGAGTCCATCTGACAGCTTGGCGGCAGTGATCGGCACGAGCGTGGCGCGGTCGAAGTTCGCCGGATCGAGGGCAAGGTTACTCACGTGCGGCGTCGGCGCGTTGTTCGCGATGGCGAGGGCGGGCAGCGAACGGACAATGGCCTGCGTGTAGAATACGTGGCCGGTAGAATCATGCGGGTGGACGCTGTCCGGGGCGAAGACGAACTTGTCACCGAGCGCGGCCTTTTCGGCGTCGGTCTTCGGCAACGGCGCCTTCCAGAGGAGCTTGCCGGCCTTGGCCAGCTTGGCGACTTCCATGCCGAGGGTGATCGTCGGGATGCCGTAGAAGTCGGCGACCTTCTCCATCGCGCTCGCGGAGCGCTGCAACTTACCCTCGAGCATGGGCGGGGAAAGCGCTTCGGTCACGGTGTAGACGAAACAGATATCGCACTTGGGGTTAGCCTTCCAGGTCTGGCGCACGATGCCTTCCATGCAGCGGATGATGCGTTGCGGGTCCGCGCCGCCGTCATTCACCGCGAACTCGACGAAGAGGAGATCAGGGCCTTTGGAGAGGACATCCTGCTGCACCCGAAAGACGCCGAGGTCCGAACCAGTGCCGCCGATCGCGGCATTGATCTCGGTGAAGGTCGATTGCGGGTAGGCCTTCTTGAAATGGGCGAGGGTCTGCACGCGCCAGCCGTTCTGCGCGGTGATCGAACCTCCGAGGTAGCCGATCTTCAACTCGGCGCCGGTCGTCTGGGCCTTGAGGAAAAAATTCGGCAGGCCGCCGCGGGCGCGGACCTCCTGGGCGTCGACCAACAGGTATTCCTTGTCGGCGGCCTGACCGAGGGCGGCGGCGCACAGCGCCAAGGCGGAGAAGAGCAGTCTCATGGGGTGTCTTATTAGACGTAAGGAAACCCCGCAGGTTCCAGCCTATTGGCGCCGTAGGCCGAAAAAACGAAAGTCCGACTTCCTTCCGCGATAGAGGGCCGTAAGTTCATCCTATGGACAACGTCACGCACGCCGCCCTAGGCATCGCCGCCGGCATCGCGGTACACCGCCGCGGCGGATCGGTCTCCGCCGCCGCCGTCGCCGCCCTCCTCGCCGCCGAAGCCCCGGACCTCGACGTCTTCCTCCGCGCCTCCGACGACCCCCTCGTGGCCTTCCGCTGGCACCGCCACTTCACCCACAGCTTCGCCTTCATGCCCGTCTGGGCCCTGCTCAGCGCCTGGCTTACTTCGCTCTTCTTCCGACGCAGCCATAACGTCGGTTGGCGCGAACTCTTCCTTCCCGGACTCGTCGGTGCACTGACGCACCTGTTGTGCGACGGCTGCACGAGCTATGGCACGATGCTGCTCTGGCCTTTCACCGAGACACGCTACGCGTGGGATTGCCTGCCGATTATCGACCTCCTCGCCACTCTGCCCGTGTTGGTGCTCGCGATCCTCGCCTGGAAGCAGGCCGCTCCGCGCCTCGCGGTCTACGGCCTGGTTTGGTTCACGTCGTACGCTTTACTCGGCGTCTGGCAGCATGCGCGCGCGGAGACTGCGCTGCGCCAATGGTTCGCCTCGCAGCAGGTCACCCGCCGCCCGGAACGTGTCGCGGTCAAGCCGACCGCCCTCAACCTCGTCGTCTGGCGCTGCGTGTGGCTCGAAGACGGCAAGTGGCATACGGCCGCAGTGCGCGTCATGCCGTTCGCGGCCCCGCAGGTGATCATCGGCGAAACCCGCACGGCGCTCACGCCGCAGAGTCCTGGCCTCCCCGCGGCCGGCTCGCCCGCCGCGGTCATCATCGCCGACTTCTCTCGCTTTACGCAGGACTGGAACAGCTTCACGGTCGACGGTTCTGCCGTGCTCATCGGCGACATCCGCTTCGGCATGCTGCCGACAAGCGCTCGCCCGCTCTGGTCCGTGCGCTGCGAGCCCTCCGTGCCGAGCACGGTCGTCATGGACCGCTCCCTGAATCCGGGCGACTGGATCCGCTTCGGGCAGATGATCGCTGGCACCCATCCCGACTACGTCACCCTGAGATGAGGCACTTCGTCCCTCTCTCCCTCCGAGTGACTCAGCGCAGCTCGAAGCGGTAGCTCGCGACCGCTTCCGCCTCGACCGGCGAACGGTTGCGCGAGGCAGGCGAGAATGTCGACGCGCGCGCGGCCGCCAACGCGGCTTCGTCGAGCAGACGGCTGCCCGAACTCTGCGTCAGCTCAACCTGCCGCACGGAACCATCTGGAGCGAGCGCGATGCGGACGCCGACCACGCCTTGAGCACCCGCGCGACGGGCGCGCTCGGGATAGGCTGGCTCCTGGCGGGAAAGGAAAGACGGCGGCACGAAGACTTCGGCGATTGGCGCGGGCGCGGCGGCGAGCACCTGACCCTGCGTCGGCACGGCGGCCGAGGCCACAGGAGCGGAAGGCGATGAAGCCGGCGGCGAGGATACAATCGGCGCGACCGAAGCAACCGCGACGGCTTGGCTGGGCGCGACCGGTACGGGCAGGCCGGCGCCGAGCGCCACGCCTCCCTTGGCTTCACCCGCCAAGGCCACTGGTTCGGTCACGAGCGTGACCAAGACCATGCCTCCTTCGCGCGAGGCTTCGCTGACGCCGATGGCGCCGCCCATCCAGACCGCGGCGACAGCCACGAGGTGGACGCCGGCCACGGCGGTCCAGATCAGGCGATGGCGGCGGCTTTCGAGCACGCTGGCAGGGTCGGGGCGGCGTCGCGTTCAGTCAAGAACGGGCGGTGTCATTTCGCCAAGTCAGGCGGAATCATCCACAATAGACTCCACGCACCATATGGGCGGAGGCGCGTCGGCTTCGCCGTCCGCTCCAACGCCATCAGCCCAGCCTTGCGGAAACGGATGGCCGCGCCGCCGTCAGCCAGCCCCAGCAACAAGGCCGCCAACTCCGCGAGATGCGGATTATGTCCGACCAACAGGCGGCTGCGGCGCGACTTGCCGAGGAGCTCCGCCGTCTTGCGCGCATCATGCTCCGGTTCCAATCCACTCAGCACCTTGAGCGGCAAGGCCGAGCCCGTCGCGAGACGCAGGAGCTGGGCCGTGCGCACCGCGCGGACGAGCGGGCTATGTTCGATCGCATCGACCTCCTCGAGCGGCACCTGGCCCGCGCCCTTGGCGAGCAGGGCGACCTGCCGCTGCCCGTGCGCGGTGAGGTCGCGCGAGGCGTCCGGCGTCCCGGGGACGGCTTCGGCATGTCGGAGCAGGTAGGCGCGCATACCGGTAAGTTGGTCAGGTAATAATATTAACGCAAATCGGTCTTGCTCACCGGCGCGGTCCGTCAACCAATCGCGCGTGCGCTTCGCCGCGATCGCCGCCCTCCTCCTGAGTTTGTCGTTCCCGGCCGAGGCGGCCGTCAGTTCGCGTTATTCGACGACCGGCATGTCCGTCGACGGTATGATCTGCGTGGACGCCGCGACCGGCACGGTACTCCTGGAAGAGAAAGCCGACTTCCCGGGCCATCCAGCCAGCGTGACCAAGCTCATGACGACGCTCCTCGTGCTCGAGGACATCCGGGCGAATAAACTCACGCTACGCAGCCGCGTCACGGTCACCAAGGCCGCGGCCGACATCGGCGGCTCCCAAGTCTGGCTGGCGCCGGGTGAAAGCTTCACGGTCGAAGAGATGCTGTATGCGCTGCTGCTAAAATCCGCCAATGACGTGGCCGTCGCCCTCGCCATCGACCGCGCCGGTAACGTGCCCACGTTCGTCGCTCGCATGAACCGGCGCGCCACCGAACTGGGCATGACCCGGACGACTTTCGTGACCCCCAATGGACTCACCTACGGCAAGGGCCCCCACGACACCACCACTGCCCGCGACCTGGCCAAGCTGTCGGTCACGCTCTGCCAATTCCCGGAAGTGCTCAAGTATACCAGCACAAAGCAGTATATGCTCCGCCGACCGGGCAAACCGCTCGAGCTCCTCAACCATAACCACCTCCTCGACTCCTTCCCTGGCTGCGATGGATTGAAGACTGGTTGGACGGTCGCCGCGCACGCCTCGATCGTGACCACCGCCAAGGATAAGGACGTCCGGGTCATCGCGATCGTACTCGGCTGCCAAAGCCCGGCCGGAGCCAAGCCAGAGCAGCGCCTCCGCGATAACCTAGCGGCTGACCTGATGACCCAAGGTCTCAACAAGCTAAAGAAGCTCGAGGCCGAGAAAGCCCTGCAGCTGGCCCGGACACCCGCCCTCGCCCCTACCCGGAAAGCCCCAGTAAAAGTAAAGAAAGACGAAGGTTTCTGGGACTGGCTGATGGATTTATTTAGCTTCTAACCCCCGCCCAAAGGGGGGTATAAAGAAGTAGTGAACATTTGTTCATTTTGCTTGCAAGGCTCCCCGCGCTCGGCAACTTCCCTTACGCATACCCAACGCTATGTCCGCCAAATCCGAACCCACCGCTAAGGAAAAATCTGCCAACCAGGCAGCCGAGAAGAAGACCCTCGATCTGGCTCTCTCCGCCATCAACAAGCAGTATGGCGATGGCACCCTGATGCGCATGGGAGACGCGACCAAGATGCAGGTCTCGTCCGTCTCCACTGGCTCGGTCGCCATCGACCTCGCCTTGGGCGTCGGCGGCCTCCCCCGCGGCCGTATCGTCGAGATCTTCGGCCCGGAATCCTCCGGTAAGACGACCCTCTGTCTCTCCATCATCGCCGAGATCCAGCGCCAGGGCGGCAACGCCGTCTTCGTCGACGTCGAACACGCCCTCGACCCTCGCTACTCTAAGGTAGTCGGTGTCGACCTGGACAACCTCCTGGTCTCCCAGCCCGAGTCCGGCGAAGACGCCCTCAATATCGTCGAAACCCTCATCCGCTCCGGCGCCGTTGACGTGGTTGTCATCGACTCCGTCGCCGCCCTCGTCTCGAAGCAGGAACTGGACGGCCAGATGGGCGACGCGACCGTCGGCGTCCAGGCTCGAATGATGAGCCAGGCCATGCGCCGCCTCACGGCCGCCATCAGCCGCACCAATTGTATCTGCATCTTCACGAATCAAATCCGCGAGAAGATCGGCGTGATGTTCGGTAGCCCCGAAACCACCCCCGGCGGCCGCGCCCTGAAGTTCTTCTCGTCCGTCCGTATCGACATCCGTCGCATCGGCCAGATCAAGGAGCCTTCCGGCAAGGTCATCGGTAACCGCACCAAGGTGAAGGTCGTGAAGAACAAGGTCGCCCCTCCCTTCACGGAGTGCGAGTTCGACATCATGTACACCGAAGGTATCTCGCGCTCCGGCTCCGTCCTCGACCTCGGTATCGAACACAAGATCCTCGAGAAGAAGGGCGCCTGGATCGCCTATAACGGCCAGCTCATTGGCCAGGGCCGCGAAGCCGCCAAGGACTACCTCATCAAGAACCCGAAGGTCCTGGAGGAAATCCAGAAGATCATCATGGAGAAGGTCCAGGTCGTCGGCGGCATGACCCTCGGCGTCGGCGTCGCCGAGAACGTCACGGCCGAATAATCAATCGTTGTTGGCTAGCCATAGCCCGGGCCGCACGAAAGTGCGGCCCGTTTCATTGGCGGAGGTCGCTCAGCGTACCTCTTCGACCTTGATCGTCGAGTCGACGGGCTTGACGACGGCCTTCAATGCGGCGGCCAGGCGATCGAACTCGACCTGCGAACTCTGCACGACGGCTTCCATGTCCTTCTTGGCTTCGGGGCTGCGGAAGAGTGTCTTGATCTGCTTGGTCTCGTAAGCCTGCTTGTCGCCGACGGCCTGCCAAATCTTGGCGAAAGCTGGCGAGGTCGGGTTCTGCGGGAACTCGGCCGCAAGGTTCACACCCTTGGCCAACTGCTCGGAGGTGAAGAGTTTGGAGACATCGCCCCAGGTGACCTTAACCTGCGCGGTCTTGGCACCAGCAACCTTGAGGGTCAGGCGGTTCAACTTCTTCTGGAAGTCGGCCAAGGCCACGCCGGCGGCGATGGTGTTGTCCTTGGTAACATCACCGGGCTCGAAGGAGAACGGAATCCGGAAGCTACGGAGGGAGACGACTCCGTTCTCAAACTTGACGACGCGCTGGCCTTCGCGCGCCGTCGCCTTGCCGGCCACGAGGTCGACGTTGATCTGGCCGACATCCCCACGCAGGCCCAGGCCTTCGAGATAGGCGGTCGCCATCATGACATGACCAGCCCAACCGGGGTGCACGCCATCATTGCCCTCGAGCTTGAAGCCGTCGCCATACTTGGCGCGGGATTCGAAGCCCTTGACCAACATCGGCCAATAGACGTCGGCGAAGGCGACCTGTTCGGCCTGGGCGACTTCAATATCGATATTACGGAAATTGAGCAGCGCGAGGTTGAGGGTCTCCCAAGTGCCCTTGGCCGACTTCACCCAGGGCGGGACGGAATGAATCGTGCCGGATGAGCCGAGCACGACGCGCGCGCCGGCTTCCTTGAACTTACGGACGATGGCGATCTGGTTCGCGCGATAGGTCGCCGCGATGGCCTCATCCTGCGGGACGTAACGGAAATCGTTCATGCCGTAACAGGTCGTGGCGATGGTCGGCTTGAAGCGGAGGACATCGTTATCCATGCGCTTAAGGAAGCCGCCCGCCTGCTCACCGCTCCAGCCGTACTGGCGGACGGTCACATGGAGGTCGGAACGGGCGGCGGTGAGGTAAGCCTCCATGAGGCGGCTGTACATCTTTTGCTCGGTGATAGAGTCGCCGCAGATGGCGAGCCGATCGTCCTTCTGCAGCAGGAGGGTCGCCGTCTTCGGCGCCTGCAGGCCGACGTAAGCAGCCGGGATGATCTCAGGGCGGGCTTGGTATTGCTGGCAGCCGACCAGGCCGAGGCAAAGGAGTAGGATGGCGCAGGGGTATCGCATCTGGCGGTTCTAGCCGATGACTCCGGGAAATCACTCCTCTTCTCTCCCCGGCTTGCTTTTCGGGGAGGTTTTCGTCATATTGACACTCCCCTGCAGTGTTCGACACCCGCGGCAGCCTCCCTTCCCTACGAACATAATATACGGGAGGTGCGACCCGACCGGCCTCGTCCGAGCCGTGGCAACGTACCGCCCACCTAAATCCAGGAATAAGTG
>Ga0209296_1000086_pt1 | contig 80414 bp, 61 predicted proteins | sample S_130206_EF_Meta_FD_187319 | JGI IMG/M metagenome (GOLD analysis project Ga0209296, IMG submission 187319) | Freshwater microbial communities from Lake Simoncouche, Canada to study carbon cycling - S_130206_EF_MetaG (SPAdes) (version 2) | ecosystem: Environmental > Aquatic > Freshwater > Lake ...
AAGAATATATTGAAAAATATGTTATATCTCCGAGAGAATCTCAGTTTCAACGAAGCAAAAATGATCGTTGAGTCTGATGACAAAGATGGGAAAAACTTATACATGTCCGGGATTTGCATCCAGGGCGGTATACGCAACGCTAACCAGCGTGTTTACCCTGTGAATGAGATTGGCAAGGCTGTCAAAACCCTAAACGATCAGATTCAAAATGGTTATAGTGTTCTCGGAGAAGTAGATCATCCAGACGATTTAAAAATTAACCTGGACCGTGTATCACACATGATAACAAATATGTGGATGGACGGTCCTAACGGTTACGGTAAACTTAAAATTTTACCTACACCAATGGGACAACTGATTCGCACAATGCTGGAAAGCGGAGTGAAATTAGGAGTTAGCAGTCGCGGATCCGGTAACGTCAAAGATGACGGCTCCGGTGAAGTATCAGATTTTGAGATCATCACAGTAGATATGGTGGCTCAACCTAGTGCTCCAGGAGCATATCCTACACCAATTTATGAACACTTGATGAATAGTCGAGGGGGATTAAGTGCCTTACGCATAGCGCAAGAGGTCAAAGGTGATCCTAAAGCACAAAAATATCTCAAAGAGAGCTTATTAGGTATAATAAGCAAACTCCAATAATAAGGAGAATCACATGTTGGATGCACTAAAAAGTTTATTTGAAAACAATGTGATTTCTGAAGAGATCAAGGAATCCATTGAACAGGCTTTTGAGAGTCGCATTAGCGAAGCTCGTGAGGAAGTCGCAGTTCAATTACGCGAAGAGTTTGCTCAGAAGTATGAGCACGACAAGAACACAATGATTGAAGCTGTTGACCGTATGGTTACAGATCATTTATCTGCTGAGCTTGTTGAATTTGCTGATGACCGTAAACAATTATCCAAAATGAAAGTCAAGTATGCTCAAAAGATGCAAACAGAAAGCGCAGTATTGAAGCAATTCGTTACTCGCCAACTAGCATCAGAAGTATCCGAGCTACATGAAAATCAAATGGAAATGGTTACTAAGTTTGGCGCATTAGAACATTTTGTTGTAGAAGCCCTTGCTCAAGAAATTACAGAGTTTTACAAAGATAAACAAGACTTAGCTGAAACTAAAGTTCGTCTAGTCCGTGAAGGACGTGAAGAGCTTAAAAAAGTTAAGCAACAGTTTATTGAACGTGCCGCTGGTCTAGTCGATCGCGTTGTTAGTGAAGGATTAAATTCCGAACTAAACAGCTTGAAAGAAGACATTGAGGCAGCTCGTCGTAACGACTTCGGTCGTAAGTTATTCGAAGCTTTTGCTTCAGAATATCAAACTAGTTACCTATCTGAGAAATCAGAAACTGCAAAATTACTCAAAGTCATAGACGTAAAAGAGCTAGCAATCGCTGAAGCTACCCACGCTGCCGCGCAAGCATTGTCTCTAGTAGAAAGTAAACAAGCAGAAATTGCGAAACTAAAAGAGTCGCAAGAGCGTAAACAAATCATGAATGAATTGCTTGCTCCACTTAACAGTGAGCAACGTGAAATCATGAGCGAATTAATGGAGAGTGTAAAAACTACTCGACTAAACGAAAGTTTTGACAAGTATCTTCCATCAGTTATTTCTGGTGGTAAAGCTCCGCAGAAGAAACAGGCACTAGTAGAGGCTAAAGAAATTACCGGAAACAAAGTTTCCAACAGCAATCGTAGCAGCGAGAGTGATAGCAATATCGTTGATATCCGTCGCCTTGCTGGACTAAAATTTTAAGGAGAAATTAAATGTCAGAACTACTTAATGGCCGTTGGGCAGAAACTAAAGAAGCCCTATTAGAAGGCTTACAAGGCACTAAAAAATCAGTAATGGGTGTTACACTAGAAAATACTCGCAAGTATTTGATGGAATCACCTACAGCTGGTGCCACTTCTGCCGGCAACGTCGCAACACTAAATCGCGTGATCCTTCCAGTGATCCGTCGCGTTATGCCAACCGTTATTGCTAACGAGTTAGTTGGTGTACAACCAATGACTGGCCCAGTTGGTCAAATCCATACATTACGTGTACGTTATGCAGATAACGGTAACGGCGTAGTAGCTGGTGAAGAGGCACTAAGCCCATTCAAGATCGCCGCTGGTTATTCTGGTAACGATCAAGATCCAGGTTCAAAAGCTACAAGCACAGCAACTCTAGAAGGTGCGGCTGGTAAGCGTATGAGCATTCAAATCTTGAAGCAAACAGTTGAAGCTAAAACTCGTAAGTTGTCTGCACGTTGGACATTCGAGGCTGCTCAAGATGCACAAGCCCAACAAGGTATTGACATCGAAGCAGAAGTTATGGCTGCTTTAGCACAAGAAATCACTGCTGAAATCGACCAAGAGATTCTAGGTTCCCTAGCTTCTTTAGCTGGTTCAGCATCAGAAACTTATGACCAGTCACAAGTATCTGGTACAGCAACATTCGTTGGTGATGAGCATGCCGCATTAGCTGTTCAGATCAATCGCGTAAGCAACTTGATCGCACAACGTACACGTCGCGGTGCTGGTAACTGGGCAGTAGTAAGTCCATTTGCTTTAACAATTCTACAATCTGCTACTACAAGCGCATTTGCTCGTACAACAGAAGGTACATTCGAAGCACCTACAAACACTAAGTTTGTTGGTACATTGAATTCAGCAATGAAGATCTATGTTAACACATACGCAAACGATGCAACAGCAGTGTTGATCGGTTACAAAGGTTCATCAGAGTCTGATGCGGCAGCGTTCTATTGCCCATACATTCCTCTAATGAGTTCTGGTGTTGTGTTAGATCCATCAACATTTGAACCAGTCGTATCATTCATGACACGTTATGGTTATGTTGAGTTGTCAAACACTGCGTCATCTTTAGGTAACGCGGCTGACTACTTAGGTAAAGTTGATATTACCTCAGGCGCAGTTAAGTTCAGTTAATCTAAACTTATCCAAGCAATTAAAGGGCTCTTCGGAGCCCTTTCTCTTGAGTTAAATATTGTATGCTAGATCAAATTAAACAATATGACCTTGTATTTCCTAAAGAACTACTTGAAAACATCTACGAATTAAAAAATAAAAGTACTCCTCGTTTAAGAAGTAACATTTTAGGATGGCAATCTAAGCAATATTCAAACACCAAAGAAATACAATGGATTGATAATTTTTTAAAAAATTGTTGTTCAACAGCAAATGCAACTAGTACGCCTACCGCTGTTTGGTTTAATATAAGTCCTAAAAATGCTCATCACAGATGGCACAGTCATGGTGGGGCAAGTAGTATAGGTGTATTTTATATACAGATTCCTGAGAGTAGCGGAAATATAGAATTTAAACACAACGATAAAGTAATATCTATTACTCCGTACGAAGGTTTACTTTTAATTGCCCCAGCTGGAATAGAACATCGGGTACTAGCTAACAACTCTGATGAAGACAGAATAAGCATGGCTTTTAACTTTGATACCTAGCATAAATACATTGTATGACTTACACAGGGTAAGTTTTATGCGGAACAGCAACCGCGTACGGCCTAGAACGCCGTGATTTCTTAAGGAGAAAATAAAATGGCTCGTAGTTTGAATAAAAAATATTTTGGTAACCGCAACATCGGTACCACAGGCACATCAGACAATAAGATTGGCGGCGAAGGTGTAGCAAGTTACACAGTATCTAACGCAGGATCAGGTTGGACTACGGCGCCAACAGTTACACTTGCCGCACCGGATATTCCAGGCGGTGTTCAAGTTACAGGTACTACACGATATAAAGCATTATCGTTTGCCACAACAGCGAACGGCACAGGATATGACGTAGGCAATATCTTAGAAGTATACACAGGTACACAAACAACTAAAGCTCGTGCTCCAGTTGCGTCAGTTGTCACAGTAACCGTAGCTAAAGTTGCCGGCGGTGTTGATTATGAAGCTGGCAACACTATTACAATGCAAGGTGCAGGTTGGCCATTGTCGTTAATCATTACTGTTGACTCAGTTGACGGTTCTGGCGCTATTTTAACATTTACAGTTACTCAAAACGGTCGTAGAGACGCCGCTGTTCCAGCGAATCCGGTCAGCGGTACAACCGCTCAAGGCACAGGTATTGACGCAGACGGCAGCGGCGCCACGTTTAACTTAACATGGGGTGTTTACTCTTTTGGTACAGTAACAGTGGCTGGTTCATACACAGCATTTCCAAGCACAGGTGCCGCAGGTACACTAACATCAATTAGCCCAGCAACTGGTACAGGTGCTAAAGCTGATATTACAATGGGTCTACTAAGTGTTACAGTAACAGAAAAAGGTTCTGGTTATACTAGTCCAGTAGACGCTCAAGTAACATTCAGTGGCGGCACTGGCGCAGTTGCTACAGCAGTTCTAACAACTGACAGCGGCAACGTTGGTTCAGCAACTAATCAAGAAAATGCAATTATCATCCGTGCTAAAATTGATGCTGAAGCTACAGTTCGTGTTGGTGATATTATTAAACAAACTTCAGGTCGTCGTTACAAAGTTAAAACAACTGACGGTACAGCAGTTTGTAAATTAGTAGCCGACGATACTCCAGCAACGTTTGAAGCTTATATCAAAGCAACTGACGCCAATGGCAACACATATTTTGTAACTAAACTAACAGCGCACAAAGCATTGTTAACACAGTGGACAAATAATGAATCAACCTGGTTGGTGGCCAATGGCACAACAGCTCAGTGGTCATTTGCAGCCGCATCTGGTAACCGTGTACAGATTGAAAACGCTTAATTAGGCATGGGGACTTAGGTCCCCAACTTAAGGATAATAAATGTCAAGAATACTAAAAGTTAGTGATAGTAATTATAGATTACAGGTAAAGTCCGGGGGGAAAATCTGGCTAGATGTTGGTACGGCTGATTTAGATGATCCGTATAATCCTCGTGGTACTGTAGTTATCACAGGTAATCTTGACGTTTTAGGAACTACTACTACTATTGAATCAACTAACGCTAGTATTGCTGACAACATCATTATCCTTAATAATGGCGAACCAAACGTAGGTGTTACCTTAAACGGTAGCACCTCTGGTATTAGGATTGATCGAGGACAGCGCACACACTCTTCTGGCACAATATATGATGCTGAATTATTATTTGACGAAAATATTAGCCACTATGATCCAATTTTAAATGATCAGGTAGACGGAACTTTTGTACTACAAACAACTGATACTGCCCTAAGCGGCCTCCGACTAGCTAGTATTAGCCCCCCAGATTCTTACGATATGGTATTTGATATGGGTAACAGTCTTACTAAGTTAAGAATTGTTAACTCTACAGTTGGTCTAAGCAATTACGAAGATCGTATAATTGATCCAAACGATATACCTAATAAACAATATGTTAACGATTATGTGGCGGCATCTGGCGGTATTGCTACCGTTGACCGACTTTATTATCCTATTAGTGGTAGTATTACAGCGGCCACATCATCAATTAGGGCATACGGAAATCACATTGATTTTGAAATTGCACACACTTTAATAGCCTCTGTAACAGCTACTGGTGTAACTGTCAGTAATATAAACATATTTGAAGATACTATCACTAATGTTAGTATAGGAAATAATTTAATTCTAAGTGCGCTTACCGATACTCTCGAAGTTGATGCAGTATTACAACTAGACGATAAAGGGTTAAGCCCGACTGCAATATATGGTTCAACAAAAATTTATACAAAAGATTCAGATACAACACCAGCACCAGGTAAAACAGGTATATATTTTACCAATTACGGAAACTCAGACGAACTAGTAGCTAAGAATAGAGCACTATTGTTTAGTATACTATTTTAAGGAAAGAACATGGCAATTTATAACAAAGTAATTACAGCAACATCAGCAGGCAGCTCAGACAAATTAGATTCAGGTACCGGCGCTCGAGCTGTTACTACTATCATTGTTTGTAATACAGGTGTAGCTGATAGAACTTTAACATTATACGCTGTCCCAAGTCCAGGAACAACTGCAAGTTCATCAAATATGATTGTTAATGCGCTGATAGTTCCAGCGGGCGATACTGTTAGTTTTGACCAAGAAAAATTAGTATTGGCAACCGGAGATGAGGTTAGAGCCATTTGTTCAGCAAGTGGGTTAACAGCAACAGTAAGTACATTGGCGGTATAAAACAATGAGATTTTTAAAAACGTTAACACTTAACCGTAGAGCAATTTACGATAGTCGTGTGGCGCTAGACACTAGTAACAATTTTACACTAGCAGACAGCACAGTAATGACATTGCCAAAAAGCACTGGCACTATTACTTCACCTATTTCTGGAAATATAAGATACAATACCGGCACAGACGAAGTTGAAGTTTATCAAGGAAGCTCGGCAACTTGGCGAGCAATAAAATTTAAAGAAGCAAGCAAAATTATCCAGCAGAGTCTAGGGCAGTTAGATGGATATAGTTACTTTTATGGACCGTTAAATTCAATGTACGATCCAACAAACATATCAAGCAATGTGCCGCCTACAGGTGGGCAGGGTGCTGGACAGTTTGGCGGCCAAAATATTTTAGTGTTTATTGAAAACGTATTTCAAATTTATAACACTAACTATGTTGTAGATCAAAATCCAACAGCAGGGCTAGTTACTACCGCAGATTCAAATGCTGGCGCAACCACTTTAACATTTACAAGTACAGCGGCTATTCCTAACGGGTCAACTGTAACTGGATCTCCGTATTTGCTTCCAAATACAACTGCAACTGTAACTAACGGAACTACTGTTACACTAAACAATCCTGTGACTGGTGGAAATATTCTTACTGGACATGCTATAACATTTACAGCGCCAACTGGTTATTATTTAAATTTCACATCAGACCCAGAATATCTAAGTATGATTGGTAAACCTATAACTGTATTGATAGGCTTTGACAAATAATATTTCCCCATAAATACACTATAGGGGTAAATTATGGGAGCAGAATTAGGTAGAATTAGCGGCCCGCTGTTGGCGAAGAACTTACTTCGCCAAGGCGCAGATCTTGCATTTGAAACTGATCTACTCTATCTTGATGTTAGTAACGGCCGTATTGGCGTTAACACCGCAGGTCCTTCTCAACGATTAGAGGTAGTAGGTACTACTCGTACCAGTACAAATCCGTACATTAACGGTGATGCTGAACTATTTGTTGATACTCAAGCCGAATTTGACAATGTAAGATTTGTATCTTACAAAATTCAAAACGATCTTGGCAGGATTTACATTGTACCTGACCAACTCAGCAACCCAACAATAACTGCTAACGAAGTACGTACTAGTCAGTTAACCCTGTTTGATCGTGCAATTACTACTCGTAGTGTTGATACACATATCGAATTAACTGCCGATGGCACTGGCCGAGTAGTTTTTAATACCGACAGGGTAAATGTCAATGGTAACTTACACGCAACAGGTAACATTACCTGGGACGGTACTATTACAATTGGTGATAGTAACACTGACAATGTAGTATTTGAAGCCGACATTAACAGTGATTTTATACCCAACGATGATAACTTTTGGGATTTAGGTAAACTTAGTCAGCAGTGGAAAAAGTTATACGTTGATACAATTGAAGTTGATACTACAACCTTAGACACGTTGACCGTTAACAACATTGATATGTTGTTGACACAAGGTAATACTATCTATGTTAGCATTAATGGTGACGATCTTTATTACGGAGACCATTTACACGCAACTTATAGAACAATAAAATATGCTCTAAGTCAAGCCGTTGCCGGAGATAACATTGTAATATTTCCAGGTACGTATGTTGAAGAATTTCCGCTAACTATACCACAAGGTGTTAGTGTAAGTGGTGCTGGCATTAGAGCAGTTACCATTAGTCCAACCGTTGGAACTAGTGATAAAGATGCATTTTTGCTTAATGGAGAAACAACTGTTAGCAATCTAGCAGTTAGTGGAGTTAAGTACGATAGCGTTAATGATACCGGTTACGGATTTAGATTAGCACAAGGATTTACAACTACTACTCGTAGTCCCTATGTTCTAAACATAACAGTTATTAACACGGCGCCTAACGCAGGAAGAGGCGCATTAGTAGACGGCAGTGTAGCAGACCCATCATCAAACACCGCAACTATGTTATTCAGTGCCGTGACCTTTATTGTTCCAGGTGCCGACGGCATAACAGCAACAAACGGTGCCCGGGTCGAGTGGTTAAACTCGTTTACATACTTTGCCAACATAGGTATAAATTTAACACAAGGTACACTGGGTTTTGCTAGTTTAGGATTAAAATTTGGCGCAGAGATGCGCAGTATTGGATCAGCTAACGTATATGGTACATATGGCGCAAGAGCTGATGGCGCAGACACGTTAGGATACTTAATTGGACATAACTTTGGTTATATTGGGTCGGGCACTGACAGTCAAAATGACGATCAGTTAACCTTACAAGCCAATGAAATCATAGCAATTAATGGCGGCCAGCTGTACTATGACAGCATGGACCATAAGGGTAATTTTCGAGTCGGTGATGTATTTTATGTTGACCAACAAACTGGTAATGTAACATTTAATGCACAGTCAATTAGTTTTACAGCTGGCGGAAATATTACGTTTGATAGCCCTAACGGCCAAACTATTATTGATGCAACAAAGATACAAACTGGAAATATCAGGATTCACGATAATGAAATTCAGTCGTTAATAGGCCCAGTAAACTTTTTTGCCGCTAACGGTACAACTAATCTTAACACAAACGTATTTGTAACTGGAAACATTGGAGTAACCGGCAATACGTATGTTGACGGCAATGTATACTTAGGTGATACAAAATACGATTTAGTTACTGTATTTCCAAAACTAACACAAAATATCAATCCTAAACTTGATAGAACATACTCATTAGGCAATAACGATCTTATTGATCCTAGAATATGGCGCACTGCTTTTTTAACTACACTAGACATTGACGGTGTTACACAAGTAACTAACAATACAATTTCTACGTTAACTAGCGGAACAGATTTAAGATTTGTTGCCGCGGGCACAGGTACAGTTAAAGTAACATCTACAGATGTACAAGCAGATCAAAGTTTAACAGTAGGCGGAACAACGGCAACTGTTAACGGTACAACCAGTCTACAATATGTAGAAATTGGAACAATATTATCTCCAAAAACACTAACACTTACTGGCGATATTGGACAAACTGGCGATACTTATATTACTGGATTGTTTGGTAATGCTGATATTAATATTTTAGGAGCAGGATCATATTTCCAAGTTCCTAGCATTAAAATACAAAATAATATTATTACTACAATAGCGCCTGCAACTGATTTAGAAGTTGTAGCTAATAACAACGGTAGCATTATTGTTGACCAAAAGTTAAAGATTAAAGATAATGTTATTACAAATAACTGGACTGGTGCAACTACAAACAGTCAAAAAAGTATATATTTTACTCCTAATGGAACAGGCAATGTAGTAGTTAACTCAACAAAATATTTAAAAATACCCTATAGTAATGACTCAACAAAGGTACTTTCTGCACCTGGCGAAATTAGACAAAATAGCACAACTCAAGCATACGAAGGTTATTTGTCTACCGGAACTGAAAGTTTTGTAAACGTCTACAGCACTGATAAAAATACATATATTACTCCAGAATTAACCATCGGCACTAATGATAACACATTAAGATTTGTTGTTAATAACGCTCTTAAAGCAACTATTACATCAACTATGATGTCAGATGCTGTACTGCAAGTTGGTAATTTTATACTATCTGGAAATACTATTAACAACCCTGTTACAAATTCTGATACAGTATTTCAACCTACAGGTACAGGCTCTATAAATGTTAACGGGTTATTATTTAAAGACGACAGTATTACAAATACTGCCGCAGGAGCAGTAACACTTCAAAGTACAGGCACAGGGTATGTAAAGTTTACAGGAACCGCCGGAGTAGTATTTCCATATGGTGATACTAGTCAACGCAGACTAACTCCAGCTCTTGGCGAAGTTAGATATAACAGCCAAATAAACTATATGGAAGTTTTTGACGGTACTAATTGGATCCCAGCCGTTGGTACTTTAGGGGCCGCACCTCTCTCCGAAGTCCTTGATATTATGGACTTATGGGGCCTTGTCCTAGGCTAAAAAGCCCAATCCGATAAATACTATTACTGTAAGAACTGACCAAGTTTTTACGATATTCGACTGTGGTAAACCCGCAAAGAGCCTAAGTAAAATTTAGGATGCGAGCGCAAGCTCAAAGGTGGTTAACCGTGTAACACGGGGTACGAGGAGAGCTCATGGCTGTTGGTCGCATTACGGGTCCGCTCTTAAAGGCAAACCTTCTTCGAGAAGGTGTGAATCTTGCTTTTGAGACGAACTTACTTTATCTAGATGTTGTTAATGGCCGTATTGGTATTAATACTGCAACACCCGGGCACGACCTAGAAGTTAACGGAACAACTCGTACTACAAATTTAATAGTAGACAATCAAGCAGACATTGCTACATTTACAATTAGCGGCGATACAATTGCTAGTTCTAACGGAACAATTAATTTAGAACCTAGTGGTTCTAATCCAGTAGTTTATCAAGGTAAATTACTTGTTAATGACAATTTACAAGTTACTACTAACGCAATATCAACTACTGATGCTGACGCTGACTTAGAATTTAATACTTCAGGTACCGGACAAGTTAATGTTAACAGCGATATGCTTGTTAACGGAAATTTACACGCTACTGGAAATATTACAGCCGATGGCGATATTACTATTGGAAGTGCTAATAACGACAACGTTATTTTTAATGCAGATATTAATAGTAATGTAATTCCAGAAGTATGGCAAGCTGGTGATCCCGGAGTCCCGGGAAGTCATGCAATTGGTGATCCTAAATGGGATTTAGGTAGTGTTACCCAAGCATGGAAAACAGCCTACATACACGACATACAAGCAACTAATTTTAATTCAAATAGCATTACTGTTAATGGTATTGATTTAGCATTACCTCAAGGAAATATCATTTATGTTGCAGAGGCAGGAAATGATAGCAATGCAGGACTACATGAAAATAACCCTGTACTCACAATTAAACATGCTTTATCATTAGCTTCTTCCGGTGATGTAGTTTACATCTATCCAGGAATTTATACTGAAGAATTTCCTCTAATAGTTAATGTAGGTATATCTGTTCGAGGCGCTGGTATTCGAGCAGTTAAAATTGTCCCAACGGTTGCAACTCAATACAATGATGCATTTGTATTAAACGGCGAAACTACAATTGAAGATTTAACTGTTGCTGATTTCTTTAGCAACGGAAATTATTTTACAGTTACTAGTGCATCTAGCGGATCCGTAACATTTAATGCTGGAACATCACCGTTTGCACATACTTATACTAGTGGCGGCACAGTTAACGTTAACGGCACTGACTATGCTGTTATTACAGCAACTTATAATTACTTAACAGGAATAACAACTGTTACTCATGCTGGCGGCACAGCTACCGGTACTATCTTCTTATCAAACTTAACATTTAGTTGTAATGGTAGCACACGAGTATTTCCAGATAACGGATACGCTTTCCGTTTTGCTAGCGGATTAACTGTAAGTAGTCGTAGTCCATATATTCGAAACGTATCGGTTATTACAAAAGGTTCAGTAACTAGCCTAAGTGACCCATTGGGATTTAACGCAGGTAACGCAGGTAAAGGCGCATATATTGACGGGGCATACGCAAATGTACTAAGCAAAGAAGCAAGTATGCTGTTTCATAACGCAACGTTTATTACTCCGGGTGTTGATACTATCACCGCAACTAACGGCGTTCGAGTTGAGTGGTTAAACTCGTTTACATACTTTGCAACTCGCGGTATGTATGCATCATCAAATAATTATGGTTTTGCACAACAAGGTAAAACACACTTAAGAATTAATACAAGAGTGGGTACTTGGGCAGTAGGAAATACTGTAAGTTACTATGATACTAACGGCTCAACACTGTTAGCTAGCGGTGTTATTTCAAGTATTGACGGGAATTATGTAAATCTTACTGGCAGACAACTAGGATTTGAAACAATTACAGACCGTGCAGGAAAAACAGTATACGCTCAAGGCAACGCTAAACTTTCCACAGCAGTTAAGAAATTTGGCACGGCAAGTTTGGCACTAGACGGCACAGGCGATTATGCTAGTATAGCAACCCAACCAGACTTTGCTTTTCCGTCAACTATATCAAGACTACCTAAGACAATTACAGTCAACGGCAACGCCGCAGTCAGCGCAACACAAAGCAAGTTTGGCGGCAGTAGTATTGCGTTTGACGGTACAGGTGACTATCTTAGTCTTGCTACAGATACAGATTATGGATTTGGAACTGGGGACTTTACTATTGAAGGCTGGTTCTATAAAACAGCAGTATCTACACAATATTTGTTTGATACAAGAACAACCCTAACTGAAAACTCCGTTGTTGTTCAGTCTAACGGTTCAGGCTCTTTAAGATTATTTGTAAATGGCGCATTTGTATTAACAAGTAGTAATGCTCATACTAATAATGCTTGGAATCACGTTGCTATCTCTCGTGCTAGTGGAGTGACAAGATTCTTTATAAATGGTGTGGTATCTACCGCTACCTATACTGATACAACTAACTATGGAACTACAAAGCCCTTAGTAGTCGGTGCTCAATACAACGGAACAACAGCATTTAATGGTTATATTGATGACTTTAGAGTAAGCAATACCGCAAGATATACCGCAACATTTACTCCTACTACTACAGCATTTGTTGACGACTTTAATACTAAATTATTAGTCAACGGAAATTCAACCATTGTTGACGACGCTTCCTACGGAACAGCAACTGACTTTACTATTGAGGGGTGGATTTATCCTACAGCAGCCGGAACATATCGAACACTATTTGATTTTAGATCAGCCGCTATTGAAAAATCAATTTATCTAGCTATCAATACTAGCAATCAACTGTACTTGTATGTAAACGGCGTTATAACTATCACCACAGCCGCAACAGTATCGTTGTCAACCTGGACACACGTAGCATTAGTTAGAAGAAACGCCTCAACAAAAATATATTTAAATGGCACACAGTCGGGTTCTTCTTGGGCCGACATAACTGACTACGGAACAACCAAACCATTACGCATTGGTGCTGACTACAGCGGAGCATACGGATTCACTGGTTATATTGACGATGTAAAAATTAGTAAAGGTGTAGCAAGATATACGACAACGTTTACTGCGCCCACTACAGCATTGACAGGCGATTTAGGAACAGTATTATTATTACATTTTAACGGTAACAATAATTCTACAACTATTTTAGACGATGGCATTACATTCCAAGACTTAAGAACTAGTGCCGGTGGCACCGCAACATTAATTGACTTTGCCGACTACTCAGACTTCGGTGCTGAGATTCGTTCAATTGCATCAGCCAGTGTCTATGGTAATTATGGGGTGTACGGGGACGGCCCCGGTGTTATTGCTTACTTAATTTCACAAAACTTTGCATACATAGGTGCTGGAAAACTATCAACAAACGATCCTAACGATCGTATTGCCGCTAATGAAGTAGTAGAATTAAACGATGCAAAGATTTATTATACTAGTGTTGACAATGAAGGAAACTTCAAAGTTGGTGACAATTTTTATATTAATCAAAAAACTGGCGAAGTTTTATTTAACAATCAAAACTTAACTGTTACTAGTTTAACCGGTGTTACATTCACTGACGGTACACATACTACAACTATTACTTCAACTGATATTACTACTGGTAATATCAGAATACACGATAATAACATTGATTCTACCACAGGGCAAATTGATGTTACTGCTGCCAACGGTGTAATTAATTTACAAAACAATACGTTTGTTACAGGTAACTTAGATGTTACAGGCGATATTACCATTGGCGGAAATATTACTATTGGTGATCAAAGTACTGACACTATTAATTTTGTTGCTAGCATTGACAGTAGTTTAATTCCGTCACTGACAGCGTTCTATGATTTAGGCACAAGTTTATTACGGTGGAATACAGCGTTCTTAAGTCGTGCTGAAATTGACGGCGTAATTATTGATTCTAATCAAATTAGTACATCTATTGGAAATGATGATTTAACACTAACTGCCGCAGGTGCAGGAAGAATTTATATTCCAAGCAACAATGTACAAATTGATCAAAACTTAACAGTAACTCAAAATCTTACAGTAACTAGCGGTACTACATATCTAAAAAATACAACAGTTACAGGCAACATTACGCAGACTGGTAACATTAATCAAACTGGTAATTTTGTTACTAGCGGTAATACGCAAGTTACTGGTAATATTACCGGCTCAACATATTTGCAATTATCGCAAATTAGACTTGAGAATAATGTAATTTCTACAACTGTGACAGATTTAGATTTAGAATTAAGGGCCAATGGCATCGGCAATGTTGTATTAGAAGGCATTAAGTTTAGCGACAACAATATACAAAGCATTGTTACAGACTCAAATATTACATTAGTACCACAAGGCACCGGCGGTGTAATAATTAATAGTAATCAAAGTATTCAAGTTCCAGTTGGAACAACTGCTCAACAACCAGGAACTCCGTCAAACGGTATGATTCGTTATAACTCAGACCTAACTAGGTATGAAGGATATAATAATGGTTATTGGGTAAAATTAGGCGGCCTGCAAGACGTTGATGGTAATACCAAGATTATTGCAGAAGCAACCCCTGGCGCAAACGACAATACACTTTATTTTTATGCTGACGGTAACTTAACAGCAACAATAGACAGTACAAAATTGTTTACCCAGCGTTTTCAAACAGTTAATTTAGATTTATATAGCAATACTATTACACCTGTATTAGCAGATAGCAATCTTAATTTAACAACAACAGGTACCGGCGGGGTTCGCTTAGGTAACTTAAAGATTTTTAACAATACAATTACTAATATTGTAAGCGGAGCAATTACAGAATTTTCCGAAACAGGAACAGGGTATGTACGGATTGCGGGCTCTAATGGTGTAGTTATTCCAAGCGGTGATGTATTAAATGATCGGCCTGCAGTTCCTGAAATTGGAATGATTCGATTTAATACATACGACAACTTAGTAGAAGTATTTAACGGAGTAACTTGGTCAAGTGTTGCAGGTGCATCCGGCGGCGTAACGAGTTTAGAAGCAACAGAGATTGGTATTGCTTCCGCGCTCATATTTGGATAAAAAATTATGGCATCATTCTTTAGAACAAAAGTAGCAAAGAACATCGGTACAACACCTGTTGATGTATTAGAAACTAGTCCCGGCAACAGATTTACATTGATCGGTTGCAATCTAGCAAACACTACAGACGAAGTTGTGATAGTTGACATCACTATAACTGATTCAACCGCAGTAACCGGGTACTATATCAAAGGACTAGTAATAGATCCGTATACTAGTGCAAAGATAGTAACAAATGGTGAAAAGATTATTCTAGCAGAAAGTACAACAATGACAATAGTAAGCGATACGGCAAATAGCATTGATCTAATTGCTAGTTACGCCGAGATTGTTTAAGGAGATTTATTATGGCAAGCAATTATCAATTTGGCAGGTCACAAGAAGATGTATTGGGAGATACTCCCAAGTACTTTTATGCCCTACGCAGAACAGATGACGGAGTATTGTATTTTACACGAGTTAATCAACTTAGTAGAGAAGACAGTATTCAGATTAACAACGACGGAACAGCAGACGGCAACTATCCAGATTTTGAAGTAGGTGTAGATTTCTTTGAGGGCCGCGATGCAATACACGAGCTAGTTTTTGAAAATTTAAATTTTGAACAAATGCGTTGGGACAACAGAAATTTGTATTATTATATTGATGATGACGGACAACTAGTTGTAAGAGTAGATACAAAATACCAGTACCCAAGCGGCGTATAAATATACAAAATTAAAAATATTGAGGTAGATAATGGCAGATTTTAAGATAAACCGAATTAGATTTACATGGAAAGATACATGGGTAACCAACACGGCATATACCAAAGACGATATTGTTCGTTACCGTGGTAAATCATACGTATGTCTAGTTGGGCATACTTCGTCTGCAGATTTTAATACCGATTTAAATTATATTGATGTTTCTACAACGCCAGACGAGGCCGCGCCAAAATGGCAATTATGGTTAGACGGCTACGAGTGGAGGAACACTTGGTCAACTAATACACTATATAACCTTGGTGATTATATTCGATATAACAGCATTGTCTATATTTGTATTACTAGCCATACCTCAGCAACAACTATTGCCAGCGGACTTGAAGTAGACCAAAGCAAGTGGGCACGTTATGCAGTCACAGACGACTGGCTCAAAGCATGGACCATTAATACTCGTTATCGATTAAACGATCTAGTTCGATACGGCGGAACAATTTATAGATGTAATTTTGGTCATACTAGTTCATCTACTACATCGTTCCCAGGCGGCCTTGAATCTCATCAAGCATACTGGGATGCAGTCCTGTATGCCAATGATTGGAAGACTGACTGGGCTCCTTTGACTCGTTACAAACTAAGTGATGTAGTTCGATACGGCGGGATTATTTATAAGTGTACTGATGCACACATTAGCGGAGCAACTGCAACTGTTGGTATAGATCCTGACATTTTAAAATGGGAAATTGTACACACTGGAATAGATTACAAATTTACGTGGCAGGCACTGACACGATACAAGTTGAACGATGTAGTAAAACAAGGACCAGATTTATATATCTGTATTGTTGCACACCAATCGACTAGTACTTTTGATACAGCAAGTTTTAAAATTTGGGTTCCAGGCTTAGAATTTGCAAATGCATGGTTAAATTCAATAGCTTACGATAAAGGCGATGTTGTTACATATGGTGGATATCAGTATACAAGCAATGTTCAAAATAATATTAATAATATTCCGTCAACCGACCTAATCAGTTGGACACTAGTAGTTAAAAATTACAACATAATGGGCGATTGGACCTCGGTTGGTAATTATCGCACTGGCGACCTTATTCGAAGAGATGGATATTTGTATGTTGCGATCATGGATAGCGTAAGTATTGAACCTACAGATACTAGTAAATGGGAATTAGTAAATCCAGGTATGTACTGGCGCGGCGGCTGGGCCGCAGATCAAGTATATGTAGTCGGCGACGTTGTTACTTATTATTCAACTTCTTATATTTGTCTTGTTAAACATACTTCTGGTGCAATATTAGCTCCAGCACAAGATACCACAAACATATATTGGGTTATATATGTTCGAGGTGATCAGTTTGAAACATTACAATATCAAGGTGATATTCAAACCTATAACAACAGTCAGTGGACCGCAACTCCTATTGGTGGTGAAGGAAATTTATTAAAGACTAGAACACTCAGTACTAACAATTACCTGCCGATCCCGTCATGGGATAATTGGGGAATTATTGGAAAGGTCTATTACGTGTCACCTACCGGAGTTGACACTGCATCATACGGTACAACAATATCTACTCCGTGGAAAACTGTAAAATATGCGTGTAGTCAAGTTGCTGGACCTGCCACAATTTTTATTAAAACTGGTACATACGGTGAAACATTGCCAATCAGGGTACCAGCAGGTGTTGCTCTAGTAGGCGATGAACTTCGCGGAACAGTAATCCAACCAGCAAAAATTATTAACTGTATTGCTACTGCATCAAGTAGCGCAACAGGAATAATTACATTAAACACTACTGTTGGTATATCAGCAAACGATCCTATTCAGTTTGTAGTTGAAACATTAATTACTACAGCTCTTGCCACAGTTGCCTCAACTAATAAAATTACGTTAGCGTATGTTGCTAATTTATATGTAAATGAAACTATTGTGTTTAACGGTGCAAGTCTTGGTGGGCTGGTTTCAGGCCAAGTATATTATATTAAAACATACGACTCGGCAACACAAACTATTACAATTAGTGCAAGTTATAACGGCCCGACGTTTGCAGTAACCGATGCTCAAGGAGCAATGGCTGTTATAGCAGGTGGATTTGCTGGACTAACAATTGGCCAAACATACTATGTTATTGGTTCAACTATAACTCCAACAAGTTTTAAAATTTCTAACATTAACGGCGGTACAGCCGCAGTTAGTTTATCTGAGTCAACTAGTCAAACAGTTAATGTGTATGGCGGAGATGCAATTAAAAATATGTTCTTAGTTGCAAATGCAACTGGTATTCGAAACATGACCTTAACTGGTTTACTTGGCGGATTAGGTAGCCCTAATAGTTACGGAACAAGACGCCCAACAGCGGGAGCTTACGTATCACTGGATCCAGGCACTGGCCCAAATGATACATCAGTGCAAATTACTACAAAATCTCCTTATGCCCAAAACGTATCAATGTTTGGACAAGGATGTGTTGGCGTAAAGATTGATGGAACATTACACAACGGTGGTAATAAATCTATTGTTGCTAACGACTTTACAACAATTTTATCTGCTGGAATTGGTGCTTGGTGTACTGGAACAGGATCATTAACAGAATTAGTATCAGTGTTCTCATATTACGGCCATTGCGGTTACCTAGCAGAAGACGGCGGACGTATTCGTGCTACTAACGGTAACACATCTTATGGAAATTTTGGTTGCGTTGCCGAAGGATATGATACAACAGAAAGTCCAATCACTGCAACTGTAAATAACAGAAATCAACAAGCTCAGATTGCTGCCGCGTTTATTGGTGAAGCAACTAACAAAATTTTAAAATTTGAATATTCTAATGCTGGGCAAGAATATACTGGTGTAACTTATGCGTTTGGCGGATCAGGAACCGGCGCAATTGCAGTCGGTGACGAGTTCCGCGATGGTGGAGTATATGAAGTTAGAATTTTAGGTAGCGATTTTGCCGCAGGTGGATTAGGATATATCACCGCAGTTAACCAAGCACAGGCTGGAAATACTCAAACAATTACCATTGCAAGTAACGATCAAAATACGTTTGCTACTTACTATGGTATGAGATTAATAGTTACATCTGGTACTGGTGTTGGACAATACGGATACATTGCAGGCTACGATGCTGTTGGTAAAATTGCAACCATTGCCAATGAAAGTGTTACACAACAAACATCGTCGTCTACCTCCGCTATAGATAATACAATTAATGTACCAACAACCGCTGGATTTACTCCCGGCAGTGCAATTGTTTTTGTTCCTACTCAACAAAATACTACTGCTTTCCAGACTATTCGTACTATTGCTACAATGACTACTGCTTATATTGCAGGCAACACATTATATGTTGTTTCAATGGGTGCCGGAGCCGTTGCAGTTGGTATGACCTTGACTGGGGCTGGGGTAACTAGCGGCACATACATCACAGCTAATAATGCCGGAACCGGTAGCGGAAGTACTTGGCAAATTAGTGTAGCACAAGTAGTTGGTAGTCAAGCAGTACCAATTACAATTACTGGAACTAATAATTTAATAACCCTAACCTCCTCTGCAGGAATGGTTATTGGAGAACAAATTGTGTTTTCCGGAACAACATTTGGCGGAATTGTAAGTGGAACAACGTATTATATTATTAATGCAATTATAGGAAATCAAATTACTATTAGTGATACCTATCAAGGTCCAGTAAAAACATTAACTAACGGTTCGGGACAAATGGCCACAGTAGCTGGCGGAATGTTAGGCGGCTTAACAGCAGGACAAATTTATTATGTAATTGCAACAAACTATTCAGCAACAAAGTTTTCAATATCTACAAGTTTTGGCGGAACAATTCAATCAGTAACTACACAAACTTATGGAACAAAGATGGATGTACATGCAGTAGGATGGCAAAATATTGTTAGCGGCACCCCGGCGGTTGCCTTATTAGATTCAACCAGCGTATATTCAATTGAGCCATGTGTTAGATTTAGCCAACCAAGCTATTCTTCAAGCGCGGTAACATTACCTACTACTGGCTGGGTATCAGTTACATACGGCAACGGAAAATATATTGCAATGACCTCAACAGGAGCAACTGCAAATTCATTAAATGGAACAGCTTGGACTACAGGTACTGCCTTGCCCACCGGAACGTATGCAAAACTAAAATTTGTCGGCGGATTTTTCTATGCAATAACTTCTAATAGTAGCAGTATAGCATATTCTATTGATGGTACATCTTGGACTTCGGGTAACACTACATTAGGTGGCGGCCACGCTGATATTGCATGGGGTAATAATAATTATATTGCTTTACAAACTACAAGTAGTGCAGTTGCTTCAAGCTCTATTAATGGATCAACATGGAGCGCAGTAACATTACCTACTACTGCTAGTTGGAAATCTATTGCATACAGTAACATTGGTGTGTGGGTTGCTATTGCAGGAAGTAGTAATATTGCCACATACTCATTAGACAACGGAACAACGTGGCTTACAACATATTCTACAGACGGCGGCATAACGCAGACTAACGTTCAGCTACCAACTTCGTCAAACTGGATTTCTGTTATATGGGGAAATGGTAGATTTGTTGCAATTTCCACTGGAGGAAGTGCAGCCGCATACTCATTCGATGGCAAACTTTGGACAGCTAGCACAATGCCTGTAACAGCATCCTGGCAACAAATTACATACGGCCAAGGAACTTTTATAGTAGTCGGCAACGGGACTTCGACCGCGCTATCTAGTCCTGACGGTATTGTATGGACTCAACGTACCTTATCATCGTCTGGATCGTGGGCAAGCGTTGCATTTGGTAATACTAACTCAACTCCACTATTTTCCGTAGTATCTTCGTCGGCTAGCGGATTAGCCGTGGCATGCGGAGCTCAGGCGTTTGGTCGAGCTACTGTAGCTTCTAATAAAATTAGTGCTATTAAACTGTTAGAGCCCGGCAGTGGATATATTTCAGCTACACTAGGGGTTACTGATCCTAATCCAACATCATTTGTTACAACACTAGCGCGAATAGGTAACAAGGTCTTGGGAAATCCAACTTTTGTTAATCGAGGTACAGGATACAGGACATCGACAACAGTTATAACAGTTCAATCAGGAGACGGCTATGCTGATATATATCAACCTAGCAAATTCTTAACAGTTTCTAACTTAGGATTTTTACCAACTCCAGGCGCCGCTTTAACAATCAACGGTAACCCTAATCAGTATCGAATTGTTCTTATTACCGACTTAGGTGCAAATAAAGCGCAATTCCAAATAAGTCCTCCGTTGACTATTTTATTAGCACCTGAGCATAATACAAGTATCAATATTCGACAAAAATATAGCCAGTGCCGTATTACAGGACATGACTTCTTGTTAATTGGTACTGGAAATAAAGAAACGACGAATTATCCAAATGTTGATGTTAATACAGCACTTCCATACCAGCAAATTGCTGAAAATAACGGAGGACGAGTATTCCAAACTTCAACAGACCAAGACGGCAACTTTAAAGTTGGTAACTTGTTTGCGGTACAACAAGCATCTGGTATTGTTACAATTTCAGCAGATCAGTTGAGTTTAACAGGTCTACAAACACTGTCACTTGGCGGATTCCAGTTAGGAACAAACTCTGTAGTAATTACACAGTTTAGTACTGATAGTTATTTTACAGCAAATAGTGATAGTATTGTCCCGACTCAGAGAGCAATCAAAGCCTATATTGCTAGAAACATTGCAGGTGGTGGTGCAAATGCACAAGCAGGCGCAATTGTTGCAGGTACATTTGGTGTTGGTGGTCCTAATAGGATTTACTCGTCAACCCAGCAACAACTATTTGTTAGAAACTCTATGAGAATGACAAAAGGTATTAACGGAACTATGTTAGCTAAAAGCTTCTTTGCACACGGATTTTCCGTTGGCGGCAGCGATGCAGGAAAGTAAAAAAGCAATATTAACAAATGAATAAATACAATATAATGAAAATCGGAGCATTGAATGGCTGAATTTAAACTAGGTAGAATCCGCTTTGTTTGGAAAAACAACTGGAGTGCATCTACAACATACGTAAAAGACGATGTTGTAAGATACGGTGGTAAGACGTTTGTTTGCGTAGCAGGACATACTGCCAATGCAGATTTCTACGTCGACCTAAACCATGGTCCGACACGTTGGAACCAAATTGCTGACGGCACAAGCTGGAAGGGCGATTGGGATACTGATACATATTACAAGATTAACGACCTAGTACGATTTGGCGGCAGAGTTTACTTATGTAACACCGGACATCAAAGCAATGTACTAGCAACATCTGGTACTAGCCCAGAAGTAACTGCGGGCTTGGAAGCAGATCAAAATAAATGGGATTTATTTGCCGCAAGTTTAGACTGGAAGAACGACTGGACTACCGGTACTCGATACAAAACAGATGACGTTGTTAGATACGGTGGTATCAGTTATATCTGTAATACTGGGCATACAAGTTCAGCTACTAACAATACTGACTCTGATGGTCTCGAACAAGACCTAAGTAAATGGGATATTTACGCCAAAGGATTTGATTGGATTGGCCAGTGGACTATTAATACACGTTACAAACAAAACGATGTTATTTTATACGGTGGCATCACTTACGTATGTAATACAGGCCATCAATCTGCCGCCACTCTTGCATCAGGTTTAGAAGCAGATCAGGGGCTATGGGATCCGTTCCATAAAGGTATTAAATATTTAGGTTACTGGTCATCAGGCGCCAGCGTTACTGGATATATTTCTGGAACAACATTAACTGTTAGTGCAGTATCATCTGGACATTTATCTATTGGTCAAGTATTATCTGGTGCTGGAGTAACCTCTGGAACTACTATTACTGAATTGTTAACTGGTACATTCCCAGGAACTACCGGAACATATACTGTAAACTTTTCACAAACAACAGGCAGTGTTGGAGCACAAATTACAATCACAGGTGCCGCTGTTCGCTATCGCAAAAACGATATTGTAAAATTTGGAGCAGACCTTTGGATTTGTACAACTGACCATACATCTTCCGGTACATTTGCAGAAGCAAACTGGGTTATATTTGTTGGCGGATTAGAATTTGAAAATAGTTGGTCAAGCTCAGAAGTTTACCAACCAGGTGACATAGTATCCTATGGTGGATATGCATACGTAGCTAAAACAAATAATACTAATAAAACTCCTACTGCTTATATTTCTGATTGGGATTTATTTACTACTGGATTTAGTTTCCAGGGCGACTGGTCAAATGCAACTGCATATAAAGTTGGCCAGGTAGTAAGACTAAACGGTTACACCTATGTAGCAATCCTTGACCACACCGGCAATACCCCACCAAACCTAACCTACTGGTCACGCTTAAATAGTGGTGTTAAATGGGCGGCAACGGGCCAAACATTTACAGGCCTAAGTGGCACAAACATTGTCGGTACAGGCACTAGCGCAACATTCGATGTTGCGTTGTCTAACACAAAATATACAGTTACAGTCAATGCTACAGGATCTGGATATGCAACTAGTAACACTATTAAAATATTAGGTACTCAAGTTGGCGGTATTACTCCAGCTAATGATATTATTATCACAGTCACTGCACCTAGTGGGGCTATAACCGCAGTGTCAGTTGCTGGGGTTGCAGTATCATGGAAAACTGGTGTTGATTATGTATTAGGTGATGCAGTACTGATGGGTGTTAACACTTATATTTGTATATTAGCTCATACCGGATCAAACGGCAACCGCCCTGATAACGACACAACAGGTACTTACTGGAACGTAATGTCAGTTGGTTCGATTACTTCTATATTGACAACCCAAGGTGATACAATTTATTATGGCGGTGCTGGCCCAACTCGCCTACCAATCGGCACTGATGGACAAGTACTACGTGTAAACAACAATACTCCGGCATGGTCTTATTTTGGTGTTATTAATAATGTAGTGTATGTTGCATTGAACGGTGTTGACGTTCTTGGAAACGGCCAAGGGTTAACTATGGATAAACCCTGGAGAACTGTTCGCTATGCGGCAAAACAAGTTGAGGACGGCTATTTGAATCCCAATGCTGCCGCATTACTAGCTAAAAATAAACAATTTATAACTAAAGAGGTTAATAATTTTGTTCAGTATACAAATACTACAACAGTAGCATCTGCATCAACAACAGTATTCACATGTAATTCAACTGCAGGTTTATATGTTGGCATGCCAATTAGCTTTACGGGAACAACTGGCGGTGTAACTGCCGGCGTAACCTACTACATATTTGATATTCCTAACACTACAACATTTGGTATTAAAAATAATTATGCAGATGTAACTCGTAGAACATTAACTGCTGGTTCAGGCTCAATGACTGGTTCGTATGTGTATAGTTCATCTAAGACAGAACGCGATGCAGGTATTATTCTTGATGCATTGATTTTTGATATAAGTCATAGCGGAACATTTAAAACAACATCTGCGGCATTAGCATATTTTACCAGTGCAGGTAATGCTTATATTAGCGGTGTTTATGCATATGATATTACTGCGTTTGTTGGCGCACTAAATTATCTAGTAACTGTTTCAAATAAGGTACTAGTTAATTCTGCACCTGTAGCAAATTATCAAACACTAAACGGAGTATTACTGGCTAACCAAGCAGAGCAAATTATAGATACTAGCCTAACTTCTGAGTCAGGTACTACGACTACACTGACAACCTTAGTGTCAATTATTACAACAGGACTAAGCGCAGGAACAACATCGGCAATTCCATCTGTAATTAATCCAGGAACAACAATTAGTGTTAAGACAGGAACATATTTAGAAATTTTACCTATAGTTGTTCCAAGAAATACTGCGGTAGTTGGTGATGAACTTCGTTCAAGTGTAATACAGCCAGCAGGTGCAGTTACAAACTTAGTAAACGACAAACCAAAAACGATTTCAGTATTGACTCGCATGAAAGCGATCATTCCAACGCTTGTTGCTAACGGTACAGTTACTCCTACTACAGGAAACACAACCGCTCAAGTTACTACATTGCCCGTGGGTGATGTTGGTAGTACTGCGGCAGTTTCGTCAGTATTAACTAACGGCGCAACTATTAGAAATATTTTACAAAATACAATCACAGCGGCGCCAGCATTTACATTTACAAATCCAACAGGATATAACGTTGGATTCTTAACAGGATACGGTGATGGTAAGGCACAGGTTGTTCAAAACTATCAATATATTAAAACTTATATCAGCCAGTATTTGTTTAACAATTATCTATCAGTATACAATGCAATTAACGTAGCAACCTGCCAACGTGATATTGGTTACTTGTTAGATGCATTACAATATGATATGACCTATGGCGGCAATACCCAGACATTAATTGCTGGTAGTTCATATTTTACAAGTTCTGCGTTAAATATTGCGTCAACAGAAAAGACAGCAACATTAGCCGCATACACAACTTTAAAAACAATGATTTCAAACATTGTTTTAAAGACTACACCTACAGTTAACAGTCCTAACACTACATTTAGTACAACTGGTTACATCAGTGGAACTACATTAACTATCAGTTCAGCAGTTACTGGAACTATCATGGTTGGACATGTTCTAACTATGGTTGGATCTACAGCCGGTACTTATATTACTGGTTACATTGCTGGCGGCGCTGGTTCCGGTTCAACATGGACAGTTAGTGCCAGCCAAACAGTTGGTTCGAGCGGAAGCCCGGTTGCAGTAAGTGGTGCTAACCCAACACAAACCACAGCTGGCACAGCAGGTTCAGCAGGTGCGGCAACATTTGCACAAGCTCGTATCCAAGATATAATTGACTGGATTACTAATGGTACAGCACCTGCAACTGTCGCACCAACAGCGGCCATTGCGTTGTCTTCAACCGCATTACAAAACGGATACAATGCATTGCAAGCGGCACGATCAGAAATTCAAGCTGATACAGTAGCATGGGTCCAGAAGTTCTATCAATCAATGAACTTTAACTCGGCAACGTGTTCACGAGATACAGGATATATTGTTGACGCATTAAGTTACGACCTAGTGTTTGGTACAAACTTTAACTCTGTTAAAGCCGGTATGGCATATTACAGAGCAACAACTAGTGCTCAGTATGTTATTAATAATCAGTTAACAGCAGAAATTGGTGCTGTTAATTTTATTGCACAAAAAGCTAGACAAATTGCAGCCTACGGCAGTGCCACACAGATCGGTACAATTATTGACGATATGATTCTATCAATTGCTGGTACTATAACAACAACTGCTTCAGCTACCGCTGTTGGTGGAAATATTACAGTTGGATCGACTGCAGGTATGGTGGTAGGAATGCCAATTGTGTTTAACGGCTCAACAGGCGGCATCAGTGTTAATCAGACTTATTGGATTATTTCTATTGTTGACGCAACTACAATTCAAGTAACATCGACCTTTGGCAGTGCAACTCCAATTACTTTAACAAATACTTCTAGTTTATTAACTGCTACCGCAGGTGGTGGATTTGAATACGCTGGTACAAACACATATAATAATGTGTTAAGTACTATTAAGGGTGTTGAAATTTTAAGAGCTAATACAGCATTCTTAGCTAACGAAGCAACGGCTTGGGTAACTCAAAGTTACGGCGGCACAGTAACAACTACAACTCAATCAACCGGCAGATTTACAACAAGTTCTGCACACAATTTCACTATAGGTGATCCTGTAACATTTACAGGCGGTTCGTTGCTCGGAGGTGTAATATTAGGCAGTACTTACTATGTATTAACAGTGCCGTCGGGAACAGAATTTACTGTAGCTAGCACATCGGTCGGCACAAGTCCGTTAATTATTAATAACGGATCAGGATCAATGACTGTTCGATACCAGTTTAGTCAGGCAGCATGCCAACGCGATATGACAGAATATGTCAACGGCTGGATATATGACATAAATTATCTTGGTAATTATAAGTCTTTACGATCTATTGTTAGCTATAAAAATGCAGTTAGCGGCTCTATTCAGTCTGACATGTTCTATCTACGTAATTCAACGGGGTTACGTAACATGACAGTTACCGGATTAACCGGTACTATAGGCGCACCTAATATATATGGAACCCGTAGACCAACAGCAGGTGCCTATTCTAGCTTAGATCCAGGATATGGCCCAACAGATTATAATGCTTGGATTTCAACTCGCTCACCCTATACTCAAAACTTAACATTATTTGGTACTGGTTGTATAGGAATGAAAATTGATTCATCACTACATGCAGGCGGAAATAAATCTATTGTTGCTAACGACTATACTACTATTATCAGCGATGGTATTGGAGTATGGTGTACTGGTTCAAATGCATTAACAGAACTTGTTTCTGTGTTTGCCTACTATTCATATGCAGGCTACTTAGCAGAGCTTGGCGGCAAAATGCGAGCTACTAACGGTAATAACTCATATGGCACATATGGTTCGTTAGCTGAAGGTGTTGATACTTACGAAACTCCAATTTATGCATCGGTAAACAATCGTTACACACATGCACAAATTGGTCTTGCATTAACTGACAGCGTTAATCAAATCTATCGACTTGAGTTTACTAATGCAGGAACAAATTATTCAACTGCTAGTTATGTGGGAAATATTGGTGGAACAGGTTTTGGAGCCACAGCAGTAGGTGATGAATTCCGTGACGGCGCAGTATTTGAAGGAAGATTGTTAAGTAACGGTGCTAATTATGCATCTATTACTAACGTGGCACAGGGCGGAACGGCGCTAGGAATTACACTGGCAGCAACTGATTCGGCAATTAGTGCAGCCTATGTTGGTATGCGAGTAATGGTCACTGGTGGTTCAGGTGTTGGCCAACAAGGTTACTTTATAAATTATAACTCAGGTACTAAGTTTGGCTCAGTTGCCAAAGAAAGCTTCCCTTACACTACTGTAACAGCGACAACAACATCGTCTACGACATTTGTAAGTTCGGGAATTAGTGGCACAACATTAACAGTATCTGCTGTCAGCGTAGGAACAATTGTTCCAGGTATGTTTGTTACAGGTGGAACAACCACAGCTGGTACATATATTGTTGCTAACTTAACAGGTACAGGAACAACTGCAAGTACTTGGCAAGTTAGTATTAGCCAAACAACTAGTGGTGCAACTACTGGTACACAAAATACGCTAACCTTGTCTAGAGCAACTCCTGCGTACAATACTATGCCAGTTATATTAAGCTCGGCAATTGGCGGGTTATTAGCATTTACAACATATTATGCTATAGGCGTTATTCCTGGCGGCACAACTATCAGCGTAGGTACACTATCAAGTTCAACAACTGCTCAAACAGTGTCGGCTACAACAGGCCAAAGTGTGTTAATTCATCAACCGGGATGGGATCATATAGTACCAGGTACAACCATTTCATCTTCATTAGATTTAACCACAGCATATATCATTGAACCAAGAGTGGTATTTACCAGTCCAACATATACTGCTACTGCTACTACTTCAACAAGTGGCACATGGGCCGATATGGCCTACGGCGATTGGATTACTACCTTCAGCAGTATTACTGTTAGTGGCGGCACAGGATCTAGTGCTACATTTAACGTAGTAAAATCTGGACTTGCTTATACTGTATCAGTAAGTGGTGCAGGAACAGGATATACTGTAGGTGACACATTAACAATCTTAGGTACTAACCTAGGCGGAACAAGTGCAAATAATGTTGTACTTACAGTTAATAATGTTAGTTCACCTGCAGGAGCTATCCAAAACTTTACATATGATGGCGTAGGATCTGGTGGATACTTTGTTGCAATTCCGACAAGTGGCACAGGCACACAAATTAGTGCTAATGGAACCACATTTATAGCAGGCGGAGCCATTGCAAGTGCATCATGGACTGCAATTGCTTATGGTGCAGGACGGTGGGTAGCAGTATCTAATGGTACAGCTACAGCAAACACAACCGACCCAACAGTAGCATGGACAACTGGCGGACTTCTTACAAACGCTAACTGGTCAGCAATTACCTACGGTAACGGACAGTTTATGGCGGTTGCTAGTGGAACAGCAACAGCGGCCTATAGTACTAACGGTACAAGTTGGTCAAATACTGCGGCATTGCCTGCAAATACAACATGGACCGGCGTTGCTTATGGTAACGGCGTTTATGTAGCAATTGCCAGCGGCGGCACACAGGCTGCTTCAAGTTCAGATGGACTATCATGGACCACTCGTTCACTACCAACATCAGCAACTTGGTCTAGTGTTGCATTTGGCGATGGCACATTTGTTGCAGTTGCATCAGGTAGCACAATTTCTGCATACAGTAAAGACGGTATAACATGGGTACAATCTGCACAAGGAACAATCCAAGCTAGTAACTGGTCTAAAGTTAGATACGGTGCTGGATTATTTGTTGCTATTGCAGGAACAACATCAACTGCTACTATTGTAACTTCTGACAATGGATATACATGGTATCAACAAGCTCTAAGCACAGCCGCTACTTGGACTGCGCTTGCCTACGGTAATCCAACACGAACACCGCAGTGGGCGTTTGTACGTACTACATCATTAGTCGCTAATAGTGTAGTAATGGGCGCGACAACACAAGCTCGCGTTAAGGTATCTAACGGTGCAATTAGTGAAGTTAGAATTATAGAGCCAGGCAGTGGTTATGCTGTAGCGCCAACTATGACTTTAATTGATCCTAACTATACTTCGGCAGCAACTTGGCAGATTCGTATTGGTAACGGAGCATTGGCTAGCCCAACGTTTACAAACAGAGGTAGCCAGTATGCTACTGCTACAGCAACAGTAACTGGTAACGGGTACGCAGACATATATCAAACAGGATATTATGTCAACGTATATAATTTACCAAGTTCACCAACACCTGGATCAAATGTACAATTTGCACTTAATGGAACTTATTATAAACTAGTTGCAGTAAATAACTTCTTAGGTACCGATAGAAATAGTTATCAGGGATGGACTGCGGCAGGCGGCTCAACTCCATATAGTGCTCGTTTCCAAATAAGTCCAGCATTAACAGCTTCTAATAATCCTACTCACGGTACATTGATTACCTTGAGATTAAAATACAGTCAAGTTCGTTTAACTGGACATGACTTTTTAAGTATTGGAACGGGTAACACCACTACTACTAACTATCCAGGAACCCCGACACAGCCAGCTATTCCAGCTAATGAAACAGTAGGTAACGGTGGTGGTCGCGTGTTCTACACAAGTACAGACCAAGACGGTAACTTCCGCGTTGGTACTTTGTTTAGTGTTCAGCAAGCAACGGGTGTAGCAAGTATTAATGCTGACGCATTTAATCTAGCAGGTTTGAACTCACTAACACTGGGTTCTGTGGCACTAGGCGGATCTGGAGCAACTATTACTAGTTTCTCAACAGACCAGTATTTTACAGCCAACAGTGACAACATTGTTCCAACGCAAAAAGCTATTAAATCATATATTAGTAGCCAAATTGGTGGCGGATCAAGTGCATTGAACGTAAATACACTAACGGCTGGTGTTATCTACATTGCTGGTAATAGTATTAGTACTACTACTGGTGTGCAGATTAACGTAACAGCAACAATGAACTTCACTGGCGGAATTAACGGGTTGCCAGTAGCAATGGACTTCTTACTTTTAGGATAACGGAGAAATAAATTATGGCAACAGGAAGATTAGGTACTGCAAACCTTTCGGCAGCAACAAACGCTACACTATACACATGCCCTGCAACAACGTTTGCAGTGGTAACAGTGTCTATTTGTAATAGATCTAACTCGGCAGTTACTTGTAGGGTATCACTATCTACAACAACAACTCCAGCTAACGACGAATATTTAGAATACGACACTGAAATTCTACCAAAAGGTGTACTTGAAAGAACAGGTATAGTAGTAGATGCTGGTAAAAACATAGTTGTGCAAACCAGCACAGCCAACTGTTCAGCAGTAGCAATGGGTATTGAGACCCCAACAGCATAAATACACTGATAAAGGAACATTGAAATGGGAAGATATATTACAACAACAGGAACTGCTGGCACAGTAACTAGAATTAATGCTGGTACTGCTTACACAGCAATAGTTAATGATCGTATACTATGCACTGCTGGCGGCCAAACAATTACATTGCCCGTTAGTACAAGCTGTATCGACGGCGACACGGTGCAAGTTATTGACGCATTTGGCAATTCGTCTGGTAGCAACATAACTATTGCAAGGAACGGGCCAGCTAATATTCAACTATTAGCAGAGAATTTAACAATCAACGTTAATAACTCTACAACTACATTAGTGTATTCAACAGCATTGGGTTGGTTAATTATTAAATAATAAGAGAGTTACAATGTCAACATTACGAGATTTAATACTTACTACGCCAATTAGCTCTAGTTATAAACAACAGCAACTTGCTGTGTTTAACGGACGAGAAGGTACTAGTGCGCAGGATGGCGGAAGATGCTGTTGCTGGTTAATTCCTTCAGGAACCACTTGGGCCACGTTTGAAATGTGGGGAGCAGGTGGTGATGGTGGCGGAGCATGTTGCTGTATGGGGCCGTATCGTAATCCTGGAACAGGCCAATATGCTAAAAAAACGTTGGCAGTAAATTCAGCTAATTCATTTTTTATTATTTGTGCCGCTGGATCAGGATGCTGTAGTCAGCAGTGTTGCGGTGGTTGCGGATTCCCAAGTTTTGTACTTTGCTGTACATTAGCAACATCGTCTTGCGCCGGTGGCGGCTCAGGCGGATGTACAGTATGTCATCGAATGGGTGGTCAGGCATGTACAGGTATTTGCGTACCAGGTTGCTGGCAAGGATGTCAGGGTGGTGGCTACGACCTAGCACTGCCAAGTGTATCCAACGGTGACATGCAGAACAACTTCTGTACAAGTGCGGCACTTCCATATACACAAACAGGTTTAAAATATACTCCAAATATGCGTCACGGAGCTGACTCTTGTGGAGTTGGTATGACAGTATCAGGATGTTACTATTATCATGGACAAATGACAACATGGCCAGGCGGCCCGGGCGCATCAGGCCAAGCCTGCGGTGGTCCTTGCTGTTGGGGCGGCTGGGGCACCGGCGGATTAGTTTTAATAACATACGGTTAAAAGGGTAAAAAAAATGCCAGAAATTACAAGAATTGAAAACAAAACATTTGAGTACGATTTACCAGATGAATACTTACATTTAACAAATGATTTACAACGCAAGGGCACTTGGTCTTATTCAGGCCCGCGTTACTTGTGGATATTTGCAGATGCAACTACTAAAAAAATTATCAGCCGCTTTCACTATACAGAACGCGACAATGGTGCAGATGTACCAACACCAGCTGGCCAAATTAAAGTGTTAGTAGATGCAGAGGTTAATCCACTTATCTCAGCTATGATACATAACGAACATAATTATGCTACTCTTCCACAGAAAGTAGATATATTACCAGACGGTAGCACATACAGTACTCCTGATCCACAAGCACCTGATCATACTTATGAACTCAACGAAATTAAGTGGAACGAAGAAACAGCAGAATTTGAATTTACATATCCAGATTGCTGGAAAAAACCGCATACTACGTGGGATGATTTAATTAAGTGGCGTAATCAATTGCTATCAACTACTGATACTAGAATTCAAAAAGCCATGCCCGATAAAATTGCAATGTGGGAAGAATATCGTCAAATATTAAGAGATATCCCTGCTGTATTTGCCGGCGTTGATCCGTGGAAGGTTCCGTTTCCGTCAGATCCTGAAAGAGAAGAATTACCTCCAACTGATCCACCGATTAATCAACCGGGGGTATAATCGATGTCAAATTTAAGAGATTTATTTCCTGACTCAAGATTTCTACAAAGCGTAACAGTCAACAATCCGTATAACGTTGTTTATGTCTATCCTGCTGACAATGCAACGCCGTCAAACGGCGGCAAATGTTGCCTATGGGTAGTTCCAGCAAACGCTACTTGGGCAAAATTTGAACTCTGGGGTGGTGGTGGTGGTGGTGGTGGTGCATGTTGTTGCCAACATGCACAAATGGGTGGTGGTGCCGGAACATATGCTCGTAAAACTATTCGAGTAGTACCTGGACAATCATATACTATATGTGCCGCGGGTACTACAAATTGTACTCCTGATTGTCGAGGAGCCAAAGGTTTTGATTCATATGCGTGTAACCCAAGTGCAACATATCCACTATGCTTGTGTGCGCAAGGCGGCTCTGGTGGATTTACACAGTGTTTTGTAGCAAACAACGGATGTTATCACTGTATCAGTTGTATTTGCGGCTGTGCTTGCGGGCATGATTTTGCTCTTTGCGGCCCTACCGGTGCCGCACATAACACAAGTTGTGGTTTTTCAGCGTTCCATTATACTCCTGAACCAACATATATTGGTGGCGGACTACGTGTATCACAAGATCATTGTCGTATTGCTTGCGGAACATTTATGAACGGTTGCGGATCGTTCCCAGGTGGTGGCGGCGGAACAGCTAACACCCACGACGGATCATGCCAGTATGGCAGTCTTGGTGCTGGCGGACTTGTAATTATCACATACAAATAAGGATAAAGAATGTCAAATTTAAGATCACTACTGTATACGGTAACTGCTACGGTAACTAGTACAAATTTCCCTCAAGAATTTATTGTTTATAATGAATGCGCCAGTATTAACGCATTAAATGGCGGAAAATGCTGTCTATGGACTGTTCCAGCAGGAACAACTTTTGTTACATTTGAAATGTGGGGTGGCGGCGGATCAGGTGGTAATAGCTGTTGTTGTACTACGGGCTTTGGTGGTGGTGCAGGCGCATACTCAATAAAAACAGTTTATGCTACTACCGGCACTCTAGCGGGATGTCAATATACAATCTGTGCCGGTAGTTCAAGCGGTTGTTCACAATCAACTGCTGGTTGTAGTGGATTTACATCATATGTAAATGGTTACGGATTAAGTAACTTCTGTGCCGCAGGCGGCGGCCAGGGTTGTACAGATTGCTGGAGATATTGGAGTTGCTATACTGGTTGTAGAATTCAATATTGTTGTTCTTGTGCTAACGGTGGAGATTTAAATATTCCCGGATATCAAGGATCTGCTAAACTAACACAATACTGCGGAATGCATGCGGCAGGCCAAGCGCCATATGCCCCAGCAACTGCTTCAGGCCCTAGTGTCACAGGACATGGTTGCCAGTGGGGTGGCGGACAAAGTTGGGGTTGTACTATGATTCCGGGCGGCGGCGGCCCAAGTGCAGTTGCATCGGCAAACGTTTGCTGTTATAGTGCAATTGGCGCAAACGGATTTGTTTCAGTAACATACGGATAATTTAAAATGGCAAATATTATTACTAAAGTTTTTACATATAACTTACCCGATGATTATCTAAGTCAAGAAAGAACATTAGGTAAGACAGCAGAATGGACTTATATTGGTCCAGACGAAGTGTGTCTAGTTGTAAAATCAGAGACAAACAAGTATGCTGGTAAATTTTTAACACACGATCATGATAAGGATAACATTCCGGTTGCACTTGATGAGTATCACGTACATGTCAATTGCGAAGAAAATCCATTGCTATGCGCTTTAGCACATTGCGAAATTGAAAAACCAGATTATGCAGATTTAGATCAGCATGAGGAATTATTACCAGACGGATTAACATACAAACGTCCGTTGCATCCACCACCAGATCACACCCACGATATTCAGGACATTGAGTTTACACCAGACGGTGTTCCTCCAAGTGTATCTACTTTTCCGTGGAAGGGTAATCACTCAGATTGGGATCGTCTAAGATTGTGGCGTAATAATTTGTTAATGATATCTGATGATAAAGTACACGAATACGTACCTGCTAGGGTTAGAGAGCCTTGGGAAGAGCATCGTCAACTGTTACGTGATATGCCGCAAATTCACGGCGCATCTAATGTGCATACTTTTTTAGATTTGTCTGCATCCGCACCGCTTAATACTCCAGGGCAAACTTCAATTAAAGTAGTTAGCACTGCTAGTATTAATATTGGTGACGATATTGGTGTTCGTGGTTGGCCTACTACTGATATTTTCAGTGATCATACTCGTGTAGTTAGTGTAGACCCAGTTAATAAAGTTGTTGAATTAGATAAGCCGTTAGTATTAGCACCTACAGCAGGTTACAACGATGAAGTGGCATTTAGTCCGTGTCCGGGAACCGAACCACACAAGATTGGGGCATATACAGCACCAGACGGTACAGGCGGAGTAGATGGTACAAACGGTCACCCAGACTTTGATCCAGCAGATCCTACTAAGCCGTTGGGAAATCCATTAGCCCACATTGATGGAAATGTATTCAACTCAAGTAGCCCACAGTGATGGGAATGTATTTTAAGTACAATAAAAAAGCACCCTAGGGTGCTTTTTTGTTAGTTAGCTACTTTAATTAATTTACTGTATTCTGGCAAATACAAATATTCAATGTCACATCTAGATAATGTATCAATTGCATCATCTAATGTTTCTACTAACGGATCACCACCTAGGTTAAAGCTGGTATTAAACAAGATAGGTACTCCTGTACGACTATGGAATACTTTGATCAAATCATAATAGTGTTTGTTCTGTTCTTCTGTAACTGTTTGAATACGACAAGTTCCATCTATGTGAATAATAGCAGGAATCTTTTCTTCGATGCCAGGTTGGCAGTTAACAGCATACATCATATAAGGACTATCTTCCATACCTCGTAAATCAAACCATTCATGCACATGATCCTGCATAATAGAACCTGCAAACGGTCGGAAATATTCTCTATTTTTAACTTGGTTTACAAAATCCTTGCCGTCAATATACGTGGGATTAAACAATATACTACGATTACCTAATGCACGTGGCCCGTTTTCACTACGACCTTGGAACATACTAACAATGTTTTTATTCAATAATAATTCAACTACGTCTTCGTGTGTTGCATCTGTGATCTCAACACCGTGCGACTCAACATATTTTTGTAAATATGCATCGGTATAATTATATTGAAATCCTAAATATAGTCTATTTTTAGTATAATCAATGTCACCTGCTGGAACTAAATTCTTATACATCATAATAGCGGCGCCGATAGCAGTGCCAGCATCGTTACTAATTGGCTCGACATAAATGTTAATACCGTCATCCTTTAATGCTTCTAAATAATGATAGTTAGCAACACAATTTAAACCATAGCCACCGCTAATAACAACATTCTTTTGTCCAGTCATTGCAACTGCTTTACGAATTAACTTTACAACTTGAGCTTGGGTTTGAGTTTGGCAAGCATATGCTAAATCTCTACGATTTTGTAGTAGTGTTACATCACCGCCATCACCGTAATCTTTAAGAGCATCATATAATCCAATGTTAACTACCGCGCCATTAGGGTAAGTAGGAATAATTATATTTCTATTTGGCAATGGAGCAATTGTTGTCTCGTCAAATAGTGGCGGAATAGCGTCGTTAGGGCCACCGTATGGAAATAGTCCCATAGTTTTGCCAGCTTCGATTGGCGCCCACCCGCAGTATTGTGTTACCGCTTCGTATACTTTAGTAATACCAGCACGATCAGTTACTAATGCTTCGTGCGTTTGTCCCGGTTCTTGGTAAATGCTACTATCAAATTCTGTAGCAAGAACACCAGGATGTGGCCCACGTGTGCCAATATGCTTATAAACAGTCTTAAACCATGCTGGATATTGACAATCGAAAACTGATTCAGTTTCCCATCCAGTCCACTGGTGATCATCATTGCTAATTTGCAATGGTACAAATGTACCAGCGCCGTCAACAATAACACCCACTGCTTCTTTAAATCCACTGCGATAAAATGCACATGCGGCATGTAATTTATGATGTACTGAACTCATGTCAATAACTTGTGGATGTTTAAATGGATTTTCTTTCCGACTAATTAATCCTAATTTTCTTGCAAGTCCGGTATAGACATCTTCGCCTGAAAAATCAACTTTACCAGCAGTTTCTGATAAAGACTGTGTATGTGCAATAGCAATATAGTCTAACTTATCAGTATATTCAAGAATTTTAAGCATAGCGGCATATGGCCCACCGTCATACTTCGCTCTAGATAGGCGCTCTTCTTCTATACTAAAAATGATTTCACCGTTTTTTAACAAGCATACACTACTATTATGCCCACGGGTAATACCTGCAATCCATATATCTTTTCTAAGTTCTTTCATGTTTATCCTTTAAAATCCTAACGGGCTTCCTGGCCAATTCATTTTATCAATTGCCGCTTGAGGGAATCCCTGTTTTCTTGCTAATGCATATTCAAATGCTGACTTATCATACTTAAATTTTTTATGTACTATATTAATACCATCTACTAAGTCTTGTGCTAGTGCTAGTGTAACATCTTTTATACCTAATTTGCTACCTAATTCTTGCTCTAACCATAATCTATGTTGGGCGACACTGGGGTGTATATCAAGGAAATGGACATTTGTTTTATCTAAAAAGTCAAAAGTTAATTCAACATGTGATTGACAGAATAGTTCTAAAGGCATTAACCAGTGATCTTTGTGATCTTGCCATATCGATTTGTCATATATTTTAAGAGTGGGTACCATTTCCCATGCAGTGTATGAACCTTGAGATTTGTGCTTATCAATAAGAGGACTGCGCTCTCCGTATGTAGTATTAACTCGCATATCTGAACCCATATTACGAATATCACTCATGCTGGTCATGTACCATTGGCAACCTGTAGATTTTAACAATGCCTGAGATAACACAATATTGTTAAGTGTATGCATTAAAAATGCAGGTTCGTAAAAAAAGGTGTCGATCCATTTTTTATCATAGAGTTTATCATTATGATAGTTAAAAATACTACCATAGGTTTTCCACCCTCGTGTACGATTTAATACTGGTTCTTGATGCCACCAATCATTTCGTAAATGACCAGACCATTGTACAATAACTAGGTCATCGGCAGTAAATGTATTTTTAGCATGACATTCTGCAAGTCGTTCGGCAATAGCACGATTGCCAAGCCCAGGTAGTCCCCAGTTTTCAATGTGACCATATTCAAGTTCCAGCATGTTAGCCCAAGTTGGCCAACTATAACATGTATAACTACAACCAAAAACAAATACCCGTTTGGCCATATTAGTGTCCGCAAGCAGGAGCCGCAGGGGTAGTAGCTGTTATTGGTTGAGCCTTATTAGTATTATTAAACTTTTTAACGCCGTCAACTACTGATTTTACAATAGCTTCTTCGACTTTGTCATTCATTAACATAATACCGTCGTTACCTCGATCTGCAACTTCGTCCATGGTAATACGTATTGGACTGTATCGACGAATACTACCACCCATATCTAATACATCAAACTTTTCGTAATCTGGAAATGACACATTAATTGCAAACGTAGATCCTACTACAATTGTAGCAGGCTTATCTAGTGCGTATGCTAGGTGTTGCCCCACAGAATCACAACCTAAGAAGTAATCTGCATTGGCAATAACCCCAGCCCACTGGCGCAAATTAATACCTTGAGGATGTGCTACGGGATCTTTACATCCATGTTTTTGGAAATCAATGCCCAGTTCACTCATAAGAATCACAGCATATTTTTTCTGTAGTTCTTTAACAATATTAATAACACTTTGACCTTCAAAACTGCGAGCAGACGGATCAAAAATAACATTGTTTTGTGACTGTACGCCCCGACCAAACGGCTGGAACACTATTACTTTATCTTTCTTGGTCTTTTCTTTAACTTCAGCCAGTACATTAAAACCAGTAAACATTTCTTCGTTGGAAAGTTTCATAGTTGGCTTTGGTAAGTCTCTTATACCTTTATTATTAATTGCAATATCATATGCCTGTGCAATTGAACATTTTTGATTGTAGTATTCCCAAACTCTGTATGGTTCTGGACTGACTAAATCCATATTAATTAGCTTGTCTTCAAAGAGGTTTTTGTGCCAATGGTCGTAGGCTCGTTCGTGTAAAATTGGATGACCCTTATAAAAATCTGTTGGGCCTTCGCAAACAATGATAAAATCGTTGCCGTGTTCTTCAGCATACTTTTCAAGTGCAGGGATTGAACATACTACTCTGCCAGCGCCACCGTTGATAAAAAATGCTTTTGCTCGTTGGGTCATAAACCGTCCTATAATAATATACTATAATTTAGCAGATTTTAGAAAGGAAAGCAAGAGTTTTGAGTCAGCTAAATATACTATAAAGAGACTAATAATGAGCAATTTATCTTCATTTTTTACCACTAGTGCGAAGGGTATTTTAAAATTTTTAAGAAAGCCTGCCCTAACCTATAAGGGTGATTGGGTACAAGTATTTCCAAATACCGTACTTGATAGTTGGCACGTCGGTGAATTTTCAACAGCCTCTTATCTACTTACAGTAGAACACAACTCAAACAAAAAAGAAGTGATGCACATAAATGTAGTAGCAAGACCAGATCAAGCTAGCTACAACGTATATGGAAGAACTAGCATTGATGACGAATTAATCACGTTGGATGCCTCTGTAACCAATAGTATTTTTTCATTAAAAGCTAGCCCAACTGACCCGATATTTTTAGGTGTAAAAGTTACAATGCTGGCATTCTACGGTGAAACAATTAATCCATTAACTCCGCCGTTGGCTGTTTCGACGGGCCCAGGTTATACTGCCGGTACTGGTGGAAATACAGAAGGTGGCGGCAGTGGATCAACATACGTTTTGCCAACAGCTGGAGTAGGTAGTGGTGGTGTATTAGGCGGCGTTAAAGTTGACGGAACAAGCATTACTATCAGCGGCGGAGTAATATCATCTACTGCGGCTGTTAGTAGATCTGCAGTATCGACTACTGTGAGTTTAGCATCTGGAGCAAGTACAACAGCAAACGTAGCAATAGCAAAAGGCTATCTGCTTTATAGTATACAAACGTCTTCGGCAGCATGGGTAACTTTGTACACTAGTTCGGCAGCTAGGACATCAGATGCATCTAGAACAATTTCAACAGATCCCTTACCAGGCGCCGGTGTAGTAGCAGAAGTTATTACTGCTAGTGCAGACCTAGTATTCATGAGCCCAGCAGTTGCCGGATATAATGCAGAATCACCAGTAACTACTAGTGCTTATTTAAAAATTTATAACAACGGTGGTACAACATCTGCAATAACAGTTACATTAACCTATGTTGTACAAGAGGTGTAAAATTATGTGCATGATACCGAATAAATATAGATATAATCACGAACTGGAACAACAATGGGTGTAATACAAAAACAACTAACGTCAACTTCGGGTTTTAGAAGCCCGGGGTTTTCTGTCGACGGCTCCGGTAATTTTTCGGTAACTACCCTTGACGCTACGGGCACACTAAAGATCAACGGCTCTGATGTATTAAGTACAACTACACTAGCTAGTTCAGTTGTTAACAGTAGTTTAACTAGTGTTGGTACGTTAACTGGACTTAGTGTAGATGCAGGATCAGATATTAATATTTTATCAGATACACTTATTAACTTAACAGCACCATTAATTGAAATTAACTCCAATAGCCTTACTATAACACCGTCTGGTGCTATAACACTTACTTCAGGCACAACTGGAACTTTAGATAATATTAGCATTGGTGTAGATACTCCGGCAACTGGAACTTTTACCACATTGACTGCAACGACTGACTTATATGTTGGTACACAAAACATCAAAGCCTTGGCAGCGGCTCTGGCAGTAGCCCTTTCATAAATACAAGACTTGGAGATATAAATGTCAAAGAAAAGAATAGCAAATTATGTATTTCAACCGGGAGTGTCAAACGCAAGTAATGCGTACCCCAATGCATATTCTTTGTTAGATGCTAATTTAGATTTTATTAAAAAAGAAGCAAACGCTTATATTGCACAACAAGTTATTGTTGATAGTGCCAACAATCTTTATCCTAAAGCTGTTACTCTACTAACAAATAATAAACTGTTTATCATTGACGAAGTGAGTGCATGGACTACTGCCCAAGTTGCCGCTGCCAGTGCTGGCGGAACATTTTATAACTATACCTACGGAACTACAGAAATTGAAAAATGTAAGCGAGATATGGGATACCTTATCGATGCTATTATCTATGATATTAGATACGGCGGGAACGAACGTCTAACTTTTGTAGCAAGCCAATATTATCTAAGCGGAGTTATTCAAATTATAGCTCCTGCGGTAGAAGTTGCAATCCAAACACGCTTGTGGAATATTATTATAGGGTTTGTACTAAATGCCATTACACTAAGTCCGGTTAGCGTAGGAAATACACGGATTCAATATACCACAGGCGGTGCCGCCGAAGCAGGCGCAATAGCACAAATGGCCGGCTGTCAAAATACCATTAGTAATGTTATCAATGGTGGTTTATCAACATTACCTACAACAGTATATTCAGTATATAATTTCCCAGGATATACGTATGATGGACCAAAGTGCGAGCGCGACATAGGATATGTTGTTAAGGCATACACACACGATTTAAGATACGGTGGAAATGTTCGTACAAGATTAATGAGTAGCAAGTATTGGAACGGAGAAATACCGCAAGTTGACGGCGATCGAAAACCAGAGATTGCTACCCATACTTTCATCCGTAATTTAATTAACAATGTAATATTTGACGGCGGCAAGTGTGCCAGAGACATTGGATACTTACTAGATGGCGTAAGATATGATGTTGCCTTAGGCACAAATTATAACCAAGTATTTTTAGGTCTAGCAGAATACAATTCTTTAGAAACTAGTAGTAATGTTATTACTAGTATACTGGCAGCAGGTAATGCCGTTTCAAATCTAACTGCGGTATCTTCTGATGCTACTGCTCTTAGCAGATCGAATACTTTCTTTGCTGAAGTGGTTAATATCATACAAAACGGTCGTACAGCGGCAGATCCATTGGTATTTCCTAATCCAACCAGCGCAACTGCAAGTCAAATAGCTGCCAAAGATAAAATTATTGCCAATAGAGAGTTCTTAGCGGCAGAAGTTAACGCATGGGTGGCAGCAACATATCCGGCAGCTGATCACGATCCTGCAAAGTGTACTAGAGATGTACACTATGCAGTTGATGCAATTTGCTATGATATTTTATATGACAGCAATCAAGCTACATATTCTCAATCAAAATTCTTTTTCTATAGTTTTGCAGACGGCTCCCCAGGAATCCTTGCTTCACATAAGGCAGTAACTGTTGCAGCCTATGGAAGATTAAAGGCAATTATTGGCCAAGTGGTTCAAGGACAAACTGTTACTAAAACAACAACTGGAGCTAGTCCCAATACTGAAACACAAATTACTACCGGTAACAATGCCAATGCTGGCACAGCAACATCATGCCAGGGTCTAGTTCAAATTACTGCAGATGTTATTAATTCTGGTTCAAAAGCAGCCGCCCTTGCATATCTTACTAGCATAGTCGAAACGTTTCCAGATGTAACATGGGCTACTGCCGGATTACAAACAGCTAAGACAGCTATTGAAACTAATAAGGCTGATATTATTGACCTTGTTACAAGTTATACTGCTTTACAAAACACTGAACCAAGAGTATTATTAAGCGGCATTGCTGGTGAAGCTGGCAGTCGTGCAAGAATCACTACACTATCTGGAGTTGTTACTTCTGTTATTCAAAATGGTCTAAGTAGTTTACCTGCAGTTCAAGGCGGCGTGACTAGTATTAAATTACAAGGTTACTACCCACTTGATAAACTATTATTAATTACCAACAGTGTAAACAATCAAATTATTTACAATTTTAGTGACGGTAATTTAGGAGCAACTGCAACGTTTGATTCACCCCATAATAGTAATGGAGTTGATCAAGATGATGACTATCCAGCATATATTAATGTTACCGATTACATCACTGTATTAGAATTACAAGCCGATACAAGTACCTGTTCTAGTACAGACGATATACAAATTTTTATTGAAGCAGAAGAACAAAAAACTAGACCGTATGACTTTGGCACAGACGCTATTGAACGTATGCGTGTTGCACAGCCACAGTCCATGCTTGACGCTGACTTTGAGTACGGCTTACAGCCAACTAAGTGGCAAGCGATTGGCGTTGCTCGTGGATACCCATCAGTATATGAAATTCCAGGATCTGACACCGCAGTAGTAACTGTAGTAACAGATGCGTCTGCAGGCACTGCCGGTATCGGCAACTCATTAATCACAGTTACTACATCAGGAGCACACGGATTTAGTGCAGGTACTCCTATTACTATTCGTGCATTAGCAAATACCATTAGCGGATTTAGTCGTGCAGAGGGCACGTTTATTGTAATTTCAATAGGTAGCCCAACCACATTTTCATACTACTCAACAGCTAAAGTAGGAACAAGCAATGGCCAAGTTCTTGCAACAACCTATACGCAATTACGTAAAGGTGCGTTTTATACAGGCGCAAGTATTGGACAACCGGTTGTTAGTGTGTTTAGTAACGGTATTACCGGATCATTTACAACAAAATATATAACTACATCAGGCACTGATCAAATTGCAGTTACTGGCGCATTACCTTCACTTGGTGCTCCAATTACTGCTACTGGAATTAATCCAGGTACCCAGATAACGGGTACTGTTGGTACTGGTGGTATAGTAACAGCAAGTGTTAGCATTCCGGCAGCGATTGGCGATACATCTGTTTCTTTTGTAGATACAGCTGGAATATTAGAAGGAATGGCTATTGACAATGGCACTGGCACTGCTGTTTTTGTAAGCGGCATAATTGGCAATACTATTATATTTACACAACCGTTGACTTCAGTAAGGGGCGGTGCAACACAAACCTATTTAAATAAAACAGGAACAAATATTATTCCAGCAGGAGCTGGTGCAGTTTTCAGTGTTGATCGAGTAGCTGGAAATTATTCAAATATTACAGTAACTAGTCCCGGCACCAACTATGTACTAAATTCAAGAATTAAATTGTTAGGCTCTGACTTAGGCGGCACAACACCTGCAAACGATTTAATCCTTAAGATTACTTCTATAACTAACTTAGATACCTTTTCAACTGTTAGTGGAACTGCTAGTGCATCGGGAACTGGCGCGGCATTTGACATTCTAATTAGCCCTACTAATGTATATTCTCTAGCTATTCATTCAAATGGAACTGGCTATGCTGTTGGCGAAACTGTTACACTACTAGGTACTAACTTAGGTGGTACTGCCCCAGCTAATAATGCTGTGGTCACTGTGACCACAGTTACAAGAACATATACTGGAGTATTACAAACATCTGCCACGGGAACTCCGGGCACAGGTGCTCAATTTACTGTAGTACGCACTGGAGCCCTATACGCACTAACAGTTACCACTCCGGGTACAGGTTACACTCCTGGAGATGTTATTACTATCGCAGGTACAAGTTTGGGTGGCACAACACCTGCAAATAATTTAACAATTACTGTTGTTGATGTTGATCTTAGTAACGGTATTAACTTGTTTAATAATCTAACAGGCTCTGGTGCAGGCGTTGGATCAATTTATGCGGCTTCGATTACAGGTACTGGAAATTTTGTAGGCGGACTAATTAACGTTGTAGATGTTGTTTCGGGTACCAGTGTTAGTGGAGAGAGATCATACTCTGCACTAGCATTTGATACAACTAGTGCATCTGGCATTAATGCAACATTTGATGTTAGCACGTTGAGCGGTACGTATGATGTTATTATTAATAATCCAGGTTCAACTTTTTCATTCGGTGAAATTATTAAAATTTACGGTACTCAACTTGGAGGAACAACTCCAGGAAATGACCTAACATTAACTGTTACTAGCGCAGATTCTTTTGGCGGCGGCATTCTTGCATTTAATACAGCAGGAACTCCATCATCTGTTGATGCGGCATTTACTAGTTTGTCAGCAACTAAAATTGCTCCAGGTATAAATGCATCTTTTGATATTACTCGAGCAGGCGGAGCATACACTACTGCGGTACCTAATATAGCTGGTACTGGATACGAAATTAATGACAAAATTCTATTTGCTGGTGCAAACTTTGATGGCGCAACACCAACAAACAATGTAACCGTTACAGTTACTAGTACCGCCGCTGGAATAGTGACATCTGCTACTGCAAGTGGAACTGCTGTTCTTGGTGCTGCCGTTGACTTTTATTCAGCGGTATCGTTAAGTGAATCTACAATAGCAAGTATACCAGATGCAACAAGTATTAGCACAAGTGCTATTGCAACATTACAATTAACATTTTCCTCAGCTCACGGACTGGTACCAGGCGCAACTGTACTAGTTGATATAACATCATCCGGCACTAATCATGCACTGGCCAAAGGACCTTTTTATGTAGAAAGTGTCCCAAGCTCAACCGTTGTTCGATACACTGCTAGGACAACCGGTACTATTGATACTGGAACTAGTTTAGTAGGTACTGTTTATTCAAGACCGGACAGTTACTTTATTCATAGGCCGTATGACGGTGGTGTACAGTTAGGTACTGGTGGCCCACAGCATGGCGCACAAGCAATTCGTATGAGTAAGAAATATATTCGTTACCAATCTGGTAAAGGTATTATGTATACTACGGGCGCACTATTTGCGCCAAGCTATAGTTTGCAATCAGCAGGTGCTACAGGGACAGCAGTTGGTTCTTACATTACGTTTACAACTGACGACGTTGATCACGGGTGCCAAGTTGGCGGCCGAGTTAGAATCATTGGCGTTGACACAGCTGGCTACAACGGCGAATATACAATCACTGACATTGTTACAGAACGTCAATTTAAAGTTCAAGCACAAACAACATTAGCTAATGTATATGCTACAATTACTACTGCGGCACAGATGTCAATCCTTGGGTGGCACGGTGCAACGGTCCGCGCTGGAACATATGACGATCAAAACGGTATGTTCTGGCAATACGATGGAACACAATTAGCTGTTGGTCGTCGTTCAAGTACCTTACAGTTAGCTGGCGTGGCAAGTATTGCTAAAGACAGCAACGTATTAACTGGTGTAAACACACGTTTCCGTGATCAATGTAAAGCAGGCGACCGCATTGTTATTAAAGGCATGACTCACGTTGTATCTAACGTATATAGTCAAACATCAATGTCAGTTACTCCTGACTATCGCGGCGCAAGCAATTGCGTAAGCGGTAAACTTTGTCTAGTGCAAGATTTAATTATTAACCAAAGCGAATTTAATTTAGATCGGTTAGACGGTACCGGGCCGAGCGGCTATAATCTTGACATTACAAAAATGCAGATGATCGGTATGCAATGGTCATGGTACGGCGCTGGATTTATTGACTACATGTTACGTGGCTCAGACGGTAATTACGTATTCTGCCATCGTATTCGTAACTCAAACGTAAACACAGAAGCCTACATGCGCACTGGTAACATGCCGGTGCGTTACGAAGTTATTAATGAAGGTGCAATTGGAAAATTGCGGCAGTCAGTAACTGCTACTCAAACAACACTCCCATTGTACGATGCAAGTGCATTTCCTAATGAATCAGGCGTAGTCTATGTTGATAACGAACTAATAGTGTTTACTGGCAAATCAGGCAACTCATTAATTGGATGTACTAGAGCAGGCCCAATGACTAACTTTGTCGGCGGTGCCCAGCGTACATTCCGTGCAGGTACTGCAACAGTTCATGAAGTTAACACTGGTGTGATTTTAGTCAGCAATACTATTAGTCCAATTATTAGTCACTGGGGTAGTGCAATGTTAACAGACGGACGCTTTGACGAAGATCGCGGATATTTGTTTAACTATGCGTCTACCGGTATTCAAGTATCAACTACAAAACAAACTGCATTCTTGATTCGACTAGCACCAAGTGTGTCAAACGCTATTATTGGCGACTTAGGTGATAGAGAACTTATTAATCGTGCGCAGTTGTTGTTAAAAGCAATCGAAGTGACATCAGATACAGGTACTGGTGGTCTAGTTGTTGAAGGTATTTTAAATCCACAAAACTATCCAGTAGATCCAACGGCAATTTCTTGGGCAGGGCTAGCAGGAAGTTCAGCAGGTGGTCAACCAAGTTTTGCGCAAGTAGCCCCTGGTGGTTCTGTATCATGGGCTGGCGGCGCAACCACTGCCACTAGTACTGCCACAACTACTGCGGCATTAACTGGAACAGCAACAGTACCAAGCAACGCAGCCTTTGCAAGTGCAATTGGTTCAAACATACTTTACTTAGATAAGGCCAGCTGGGATACCTTAGGAGCCACTACCGGATTCTCAGTTGCGGCAAGTGAAACAAAATATCCAAGCGGAACAACAGTTTCAACCGTAACTGAAAACCCATCCCCAATTGCAACAACATTAGGTCTTATTACTGGAACTGTAACAGTTCCTAATAATGCTATTTTTAATCAAGGCGGTGGCGCCACCGCAAGTAATTGTTCAATTAGTGGAACAACACTAACTGTATCAGGTATAGTTACAGGATACATTAGTTCAAACACTACAATAACTGGCGGAACAACAGCCGCAAGTACTCGAATTACTGCCCAGCTATCTGGGACATCAGGCGGTGTAGGCACATATCAAGTTAGTATTAGTCAATTTGTAGGTGCATTTGCCGGTACAATTAGCGGTAGTAATGTTTTATTTGTCACCCAAGCTAGCTGGGGAGCTCTTAATGGAATTGTAACCTCGGCAATATATAGTGCCGACTACCCGGTAGGTACTACTGTTACCAACGTTGCAGGTCCAGCAATTGCGGCTGGCTTATCATATTATACATTAACAATGAGCCAAAACGCAACATCGTCGCACTTGGCTACTTCGACTACTACATTCTTTGTAACTGGTCAAGCATCATCTCTTGCAACAACATTAAACTTTACGCAATCTAGTTGGACTGGATTACCAATTGGATCAGCGGTAGTTGGTAATACTGTTAATGACCTTGCTAAGTTTGCTAACGGGACTTCAATTTCAAATATTAGTGCTGTAAAAACTTTTGCAGGTGTTAACTATTATACAGTGACGTTTAATACTGGATTGTTGGCAGCACAGGCATCCAGTGTTGCGGTAACATTTACATTTACTCCGTACTATACATTAACATTGAGTAAAACGGCAACTAGTACTATTACCGCCGCTTCTACAATAGCATTTACACCAGCGGTGATTGCAACTAATACTTCGTTCTTGTATTTTACAAAAGCAAGTTGGGAAACATTAGTTGCTACTTATGGTGCAACTGCTGGTACTGAAATCGTTGATCCAACTAAGTTTCCGTCTGGTACAAAAGTTGCAAGCATTGGCGCACTATCATCATTTGCCAGCGTACAATATTATCGTATAAACTTTACACAAAGTTCAATTATAGCCATTTCAAACGGTAGCACAATTACATTCCAGTTCGGTCTACCGCCTTACGCACAACCGGGTGAAACTGTATTTTCGTTTATTGCGGCTCCGGGTACTACTAGCTCACTAGATTTGTCAGAGTTGAAAGAGTTGACTAATACTACATTAGGTGGCAGAGGAACATATCCAAATGGCCCAGACGTATTAGCCATTAACGTATATCGTGCTTCGGGTGCTGGAAATATTCCGACTAACTTGGTTGTGCGTTGGGGTGAAGCACAGGCTTAAACAATATCGATGATATCGATGATAGTTTGAATCTTAGTCTGTATAATTTTATTACGCAGACTAAGACTTAGCCCACTATGTACTGGTTTAGGTAATGAGTTTAGGTCAAACCATCCCCATGCAGTATGCTCATCACTTAAGATAGGAATAAATTCGTTGTCAATGATGCAGAAGTAGGTATGGAAATTAAAAACAGCATCGTTAGATACAAATGTTTCTAATGGTAGGGTTTTAATAATAGCAGGTATTGAACCAATTTCTTCAGCAATTTCACGCTGTAAACCTTGCCAGGGATTTTCACCTTCGTTAGTAGTACCGCCTACAAGCCCCCAGGTGCCCTCGTGTTTACCTTGCGCTTTCTGTAATAATAATACCCTACCGGCATTCCTAGAATAAAATAGCGCACCGCTACAAACAATTTTATCTTTTGTTACTGTCACTTATTCTTTTATCCTAAAATCAAAATTAATAATACATCTGCTTCTAACAGTTAATGGAGAATTACCAGCATGATAATATTGTCCATCAAAATATAGACCTGATCCTTTTTTAGGAGTGTTAGTAAAAATAGGCAGGAGGTCTGGTTGATTTTTATTTAATACAACTGGGTTTCCATCATGTTCGTATTTTTTATTAAAGATAACAGTATCACCATCGCTATTGTTAACATAGTACACTAGGGTTCTAAATTTTTGAGTTGATCCAATGTCAACGTGGGGAGCATTAAACATGCCTTCTTTATGCCCAGGAAATTGTGGAGTAAGACGAAGACGAATTCTAATAACCTCAACCACTTCAATACCTAATTTTAATTCTAAAAATCTAAGTATTGTTCTAAAGAACTCGTAATATTGTGACTGGACACGACCGTCTGAAAAACAAACATGCGCAAAGGCAAATGCGTCTGACACCCTAGGGTCTTCAAACGGCAATCCTGCATCTTTGTATCTATCTTCTGGAAATAACGAAATTGCCTCGGTCCAAAACCACGGCATTAGCTCAATAGTTTTTTGAATCTCGTTTTGGAACGCTTCTGGTAAAAAGTCATCTACAACTTGTGCAATATGACTTATATCTGTTAAAGTTCTATTCTCCATCGTCCTGCCCTATATTCACCTTCGAATGACTTGGTCCACATGACGCCATGCCATGCATACTGTACTCCAGTGTATATATTCGTTTGATAGAGCAAAACTTGAGATTTGTGAGTGCTATCAAATATTACGCTCCATTGATTGCCGTCCCACTCGATGATGTCGTTGGCCTTAGCTATAAAATCGTTGTCTGCGGTTGATTTCCATGCATCCGGGCCGTCTTCGTTGCCTTCTGCACCTATATCTTCTATAATTAAAAACCTATCCCCAGCTACTACATTTTGCATACCGTGCCCCGGCCATACTTTCTGGGGATCAATGATAGCGTCAAATGTACCCGGACTTGCCGGCCTGTTGCTTGACCCAGGATCATACTCTGAGTCAATATATTGTATTCTACCGTCACTATCAATTCCATAATTTTTTGGGTATGTATCAGGATCCCAGTTAATTGCAAGTATTGTAGGATCAAGTTGATTAACAGCAATTGTGCCAACAACTTCAGTGCCATCTTGCTGTACTAAAAATATTCTACTAGATCCAGCTTTGAGTTTTCCGGGATATTCTGCAAATAGCAAATCCCAACTTAAGGGCGGACCTTGCCGCACAGGAATTTCTAATGTAAGTCCTGCCGGAACAACATTTTCATTTTTACCTAATAATAATGCTTTACCGTTGTATACTTGTATGTGATAATTTGAAATTGTAATTCTATCTGATGACAACATTGAACCTAATGTTACTTCTGAACCGCCAAGAGGATTACCTAAACCGTCTACATACATATCATCATCAACTTCTGCACGTTCGTAAATACTAGCAATAATATTTGTAATAACACCAAGGTGCTTAACTTTAACCGGCGGACTAATCCAGATAGGTGTTTCTAAAGTCATTGTAGCAACGTCAATTGGTGTATCTGTTCCTACTGGAATAGATTTATTACTCCAGGTTAACGATGCTAATTCTAAAACAGTAAGGCTAGTCCAGTCTATGTAGTTGTCGCTAGTTTGTAATTCAAGACTAGGATTAAACAATACAAGAATTTGTTCAAGTATTTGTAATTTTTGATCAGTGCTAGTTGACCAAATATCAACCTTCATAGTTAATTTAAACGGAGTAGGCATTAACCGTTCTACTGTATAGTTTTTACCTTCTTGCGTTGTGTAACTATCTGGATCTGTAGAAGTATCAATTTCTCGTTCTCTAAAATGCATTTTCCCTACATAGGAAGAATCACTTAGTCTAGTACGATCAATGTCCAATCCAGATATATAAACACTAATTCTTGGAGCACTATTCACTGAATTTTCTGAATTATTGCGCATAATACTAGCTACTTGACGATCAGCATCACCATACATAACTGGTACGCGAACTAAACTACCATCACCGTACTTAACTACAAAGTTACTAAGTACACGAATAGTTTGTGTAATGTAACGTCTAATTTGACCATCATAAAAATGTTGCATTATAGATCCGCCTTAGGTCGAAGAGCTTTACTAAGACTCTGTCTTACTTCTTCTCTATTATTGTATAAACCAACACTCCAAATTCCAGTCTCGGGTATTACAATTTGATCACCGTTTATAATCGGCAACGTGATTCTAACTTTATCACTTACCACTAGTGTAACTGGGTTGGTATATGAATATGATGACAGTATATTTGAATAGTCGGCTGTTGAGAACCCTAGAATAACAACTGATAATTTTAATCGAATATACGGTGCTGTTGCATAATCAATAATAGTATCTATAACAATATCACCACGCTCTAAGGCAACTGAATCAATAATACTAGTTGGTTCATTATAAATGTATTCAGTATTATTAATAAATCCGGTTTTCAAAGTTTGACGATTACTGTCATTAGTCATTGACATGCGCACAGCATCTTCAATTTTTGTCCAACGACTACCATTGAATCGAAATAATCTGTTTGGTAAAAAATCAGTACGCAAAAAGAAATCATCAGTAACGGCTCCTTCGGGAAATTGAATTCCATGACCAAAATCGTGACCGTTTACCGGGAACCCATCACCAACTAGATATCCAGTGTAGCCTGTTCTAACCGGCCTAGCACTACTTTCTTGTGCGGTAATAGTACTATTACTAGCATCAAAATTAGTAGCATCAGCAGTATTTAAAATTGGTTTGCCATCTGTTCCAACAGCTAGTGTATAAAATTGTCTAGTCTCATATCCGCTCTTGGGAGCATCAACTTCTGCTTGTTGCAAGATTCTATCATTAATTTCTAATTCTTTTGCGCGAGTACTTAAAATACTTTCTAACGTATTGTTGTATTCACTAAAGAAACTAGTGTTTGGTGGAACATTGCCTGTGGTATCTGCTGTAACAGTATATAGTGTTCCATTATATCTAATAATTTCACCAGCATGATATGTAACTTCAGGATCATAATCCCCAGCAAATTTATCAAGGTCGGCACCTGCTGGCATGTTAAGAATATCAGCAAATTGTTGATTGTTTGTAAGTTTCTTAAGTTTTAATCTGTATAAATGAGGATACCATGTAGCTGAGAATCCCTCGCTAGCCCGCCCCACGTCTTCAATTACAAAGTATCTAGGAAGACTTATATCTGCATCACCAAGCGCAAACTGATCTCTTAAATGTGGTAATTCAACTACGTCACCACTCATAGGTTTACGACCAATATATTTGATAAAATCGTTAATATGCACTGTCATGAATACAGTGTCTTGGTCTAAGAATAAACCAAACTGACTTAGGTTAAAGTCGATATTTGCAACATTATACAGGCCACGAATACGATAAATTTCTGTACCATATTTTCTATCACGGTTTTCTAAGAACAACAAATCTTGAATATTTGCCACGTTTTGAGTGGTATAAATTGGTTGATCTAAGGTACCGTTAGTGGGATTTTTAGGCCCTAGGTATTTGTGCAAATATACATCAGTACCGCCAACCTGAAACATTTCAGAAATTTGGCGATCTATAAATTTATAGTCCTGCCCTCGTTCGGGCTTATACAGTGAGAGTCTTGGCATATGATATTTATCGTTAGCTAAATATGAATGGAGAGTAAAAAATGTCAGATTCCACCTCATTAATTGAACGTAACAAAGTGTTTGAGTATGTTAAAGACATGCTAGGCGACGGCATGATCGAAGTAGAGCTAGATCCTAAACATTACGAAACGGCACTTAATCGTGCTATAACACGTTTTAGACAACGTAGCAGTAATGCTGTTGAAGAAAGCTATATGTTCTTAGAACTTATACAAGATCAAAACGAGTATAGGCTTCCTGATGAAGTTGTAGAAGTACAAAGCATTTTTAGACGTGCAATTGGTAGCCGTAGTGGTTTGGGTGCAGGCGGAACATTGTTCGAGCCGTTCAACTTGGCGTACACAAACACCTACTTGCTATCAGGCACTATGATGGGTGGACTAGCAACCTACGAGTTATTTGCTGGATACCAAAAGTTAGTAGGGCGTATGTTTGGTAGCTATATCGAATTTAAATGGAAATCGCAAAGCCATATTTTAACTATCTTACAACGCCCGTTTGCTCAAGGTGAACAAATTTTAATTCGATGTCATAATTATCGCCCAGATTGGGTATTGCTAACTGATATCTATGCAAAGCAGTGGTTATACGATTATACTCTAGCAGTTTGTAAACTAATGCTAGGTGAAGCACGTAGCAAATTTGCCAGTATTGCTGGCCCTGGCGGTGGCGGTATTACAATGAACGGTACGGCTTTGCTATCAGCTGGCAAAGAAGAACTAACCGCCCTGGACAAAGAAATTGACAATATGGTTTCGGGCGGAACTCCGTTAACATTTGTAATTGGCTAATAAATAATTTGACCCCTGTGCAAAAGTGTTATATACTAACACAACTTACAGGGGATTCTTATGATTATTGGCGTATGCGGATTTATTGGCAGTGGTAAAGATACTATTGCAGACTATCTAACTAACTTCCATGGTTTCCGACGAGAAAGCTTCGCCAACAGTTTAAAAGATGCAGTAGCCCACGTATTTGGTTGGGACCGTACTATGCTAGAAGGGCGCACAAAAATGGCCCGTGAATGGCGAGAACAAGTTGATCCATGGTGGGCAGAACGTTTGATGATGCCTAACCTTACTCCACGTTGGGTGTTACAATTCTGGGGAACTGAAGTTTGTAGGCATGGATTTCACGACGATATCTGGATTGCCAGCGTAGAAAACAAACTCCGTAATAGCAAGGACGATATTGTCATTTCAGACTGTCGTTTTCCTAACGAAATCAAATCAATTAAAAATGCCGGCGGCATTGTTATTTGTGTAAAACGTGGTGATGATCCAGTTTGGTATCAAGATGCGTGTGATATGAATGCCGGCGATCGTTGTATGAATTATATGATAGCAAAAACTCGTATGCAAAACCTAGGTATTCATGCTAGCGAAACAGCCTGGGTTGGCACTAAATTTGATGCGGTATTAACTAACGATAGTACAATAGATGAGTTGTTTGCTAAAGTTAAAGATCTGGTACAAGATCCCCTTGTCGCCAGCGAACACCTTCCTTATGCAGGACTCGAGCACAGTTAGAACAAACTGTTTTTAGATTAGCAGGACGGCAATTATCAAGATTGCCGTCCACGTGAAATACACTAAAAACTTCTTGGTGTGGTGATTTAAATCCGCATTTGTCACAGACTGGTTTTATCTTATAACCAGCCCTAGACCATCTTGGTATTCCGTGATATGTTCCGTGTGCTAAACATTGTTCACACAAACTACGGTAATAGATTTTGTTGTTTTTTTTATAATTAACAGCACAAGGCCTTTGGCCACATATACATAACGGTCTCATACTGTATTTAAAAAAACTAAACCTTTTTGACCCCTTTTTTGAATGGTATAACAAGTACAAAAAGTCAAAATCCTATAAATACATGTAGAAATAGTATTCATTGGAGATCAACAAATGGCTCAATTAAGTTCACCAGGCGTAGCAGTTACAGTAATAGACGAATCGTTCTATACACCGTCTGCACCTGGCACAACCCCTTTAATTATCGTCGCTTCTGCCGAAGGCAAGCAAAATGGTTCAGCAACAGGAACCGCACTTGGTACAGTAACAGCAAATGCTGGCAAGGTTTATTTACTAACAAGCCAGAAAGATTTAGCAGATACTTTTGGTACACCAGTATTTAAAACTGATGCTAATAACAATCCTATTCATGCTGGTGAACAGAACGAATACGGATTACAAGCCGCATATAGTTATTTAGGTGTAAGTAATCGTGCTTTTGTAGTACGTGCAGATATTGACACTACCCAGCTAGATGCTAGCGCAGAACCGCCAGCAGGCGAACCAGAAAATAATACTTACTGGTTTGAAACTGACGCAACAAACTACGGTATTTTCCAGTGGAACAGCGATAGCCAATCAGTATCCGGCGGTCAAACATTTACTGTACAATATCCAATAGTAATTACAAACGCATCAAAATTATCATCTGGTGCTGGCAGTGCTCCTAAGGCTAGTATCGGCGCAGCCGGTGATTATGCTATTGATGCTACAACAACATCCATTACATTATATTTTAAAAACACTAGCGGTGAATGGCATGAAGTTGGATCAGACTTATGGGCTAAGAGTTGGGCAACTGTACGTGGTACAGCATCTAACCCAACACTAAATGCCGGTTCTATTATAATCAATGGTAGTACTGTAAACATTGGCGCCGCAACTGTTTTAGGTGACGGCGTAAGTGCCGGCCTTGTTAAAAACATCAATGATGCAAGCATTCTAGGTGTTACAGCAGCCAAGGTAAACGGTAGATTAGAACTTTATTCTACAGGCAATGGCAATAATATTGTTATTAGCGGTTCTGGAACCGGCATAACTAGCGTACTTTACCAACTTGGATTAATTAGTCAAGCTTCACAATCAGGTGCAACATTAACATTTAAAGCCCCTGCATTGAATATTAAGCCACATACTGATATTCCTAATTTTAAGAGAACTACAGAAGTGTACAATAACGGTAATGCAACTGGTTCAGTTTGGGTTAAGACAACAACTCCTAACTTAGGTGCAAACTGGAAGGTACGTTATTACAATTCAGCTTCGGCAGCTTGGGTTGACTCAAGGGCTCCATTATATGCAGACAATGCTACAGCCCTTGCAAAATTAGACCCAACCGGCGGCGGCATTAATTTAGCATTGAATTCATTATATGTTAAGTTTGACGATGCAGAACAAGGTACAAATGGTGCCGGCGATATCATGGCTAACTTTAAGTTGTTCTATCGCAACGGTGTTGGCGCTACAACTCTTAAAACTACAAGTTTCATAAGTGGTGGATTTGCCGAAGACGACGTTATAAACTTTACAATTAGCGAATCTTTAAAAGGCAGTACAGAATTATCTGGTCCAAGTTTAGCGATTACATTTACAGCACTGGGCGATAGCACAGACGGTGAAACACTAGCTGAAGAAATTGGTCTAGCAGGATTAACTAATATACTTGCAGAATACGATGCAACATCGGGTATTGTAACAATTAGCCACAAATTAGGCGGTGATTTTAGAATTACAGATAACGGAGCCACACTAGACTCGATTATGGCCGTAGGCACTACTGCACATTTATATGATGATCCAAGCGGTGATGCAACTTATCAAGTATCATTATGGTCTTCAACTATTGCTGGCGTGGGATTTGCAGTAGCAACCCCAACTGAGCCAACAACACTTCCAGCCGATGGACGTTTATGGTACAACTCAATGATTGACGAAGTGGACATTATGATCCATAACGGTACAACATGGGTTGGGTATGCCAACTTTGACCAAACAGCAGTAGGTGGCCCAGCAACAGATCCAGCAGGTCCATTTGTACGTGCTAGTAAGCCAACAGCGGCTGATCGTACAGACGGCGAAACTGAACTAGCCCACGGTGATATTTGGGTCGACACTAGTGATTTAGAAAATTTCCCAAAGATCTACAAATTCAACTATGTAACTAAGAAATGGGTGGCAGTTGATAATTCTGATCAAACAACAGAAGATGGAATTTTATTTGCTGATGCACGTTGGTCAGGTGCAGGCAACGATATTGAATCGGACTCAATTGCTAATCTATTGACATATAATTTCTTAGACTTTGACGCTCCGGATCCTGCACTATATCCAAAAGGTATGTTGTTATGGAACCTACGCAGAAGCGGTTTCAACGTTAAGCGTTTTGTACGTGATTATATTGACACAACTGAAACTAACTATAGAATTGGTGGCGCCGGTGGCGATCCGATGACAGAATACTATCCACACCGTTGGGTAAGTGAAGCTGGCAATCAAGAAGATGGCAGTGGTACATTTGGTCGCAAGGCACAGCGTAAAGTTGTTGTACAAGCACTACAAGCATTAGTTAACAGCAACCAACAAATCCGTGATGAAGAATCACGTGTGTTTAACTTAATTGCTTGCCCAGGATATCCAGAACTAATTGGTGAAATGGTCAGCTTGAACTACGATCGTGGTCTAACAGCATTCGTAGTTGGAGATACACCTGCTCGTTTAACACCAGATGCTACAACATTAAGCAACTGGGGTAATAACTTAGCAGGAGCGTTAGAAGATAACGATGGTGGTTTAGTTAGCTTTGACGAGTATTTAGGTTGTTTCTATCCATGGGGTTTCACAAGTGATAACTTAGGTAACAACGTAGTTATTCCTCCAAGCCACATGATGCTACGCACTATTGCACTAAGCGATAACGTTTCTTATCCATGGTTTGCACCGGCAGGAACACGTCGAGGCGGTATTACTAACGCAACAGCAGTTGGTTATATCACTAGCGAAGGTGAATTCCAATCAGTTGCATTGAATAACGGCCAGCGTGATACGCTAGCAAGTGTTAAGGTTAATCCATTAACATTCATTACAGGAACAGGTCTTGTTAACTACGGACAATACACTCGCGCTAAGAATGCAAGTAGTTTAGATCGTATTAACGTAGCACGTTTAGTAATTTACTTACGTAGACAGTTTGCGCAGTTGGCAAAACCATATGTATTTGAACCAAACGACAAAATTACACGAGACGAAATTAAACAAGCCGCAGAAAGCCTATTGTTAGAATTAGTAGGACAACGTGCATTGTATGATTACCTAGTAGTGTGTGACGAATCAAACAACACACCATCTAGAATCGATCGTAGTGAACTATATCTAGACATTGCAATTGAGCCAGTAAAAGCAGTGGAGTTTATTTACATTCCATTACGCTTGAAGAATACTGGTGAGATCAAAGGCCTAGGCAAATAAACGGAGCATAAGAATATGTCAATTGCATCATTATCGAGATTTACAGTACCGTTAGCTTCAGGACAATCAGCAGCCTCACAAGGTATGTTGATGCCAAAGCTAAAATATCGCTTTAGAATTATGTTTGAAAACTTTGGCGTTTCATCAGGTACTACAGAACTAACCAAACAAGTTGCTACAGCAGTTCGACCAACTGTCACGTTTGCTAACCAAACTATTGGTGTTTATAACTCAACTGTTAACTTTGCCGGCAAACCAGTATGGTCATCTATGGCTATCAAATTACGTGATGATGTAACTGGTGCTGTAAGCAAACTAGTTGGTGAACAGCTACAAAAGCAGTTTGATTTCTTTGAACAAAGTTCAGCGGCGTCAGGCGGTGACTATAAGTTTACTATGCGTGTTGAAATGTTAGACGGCGGCAACGGCGCAACAACTCCACAAGTTTTAGAAACTTGGGAATGTTACGGTTGCTACATACAAGTGTCAAACTACGAAGCATTAGACTATACTGTACAGACACAAGCAGAAATTACTTTAACAATTCAGCCAGACAACTGTGTACAAATTGGCGCTACTGCTGGAGTTGGTACACCTAACTTCAAACAAACACGTAGCACAAACATTACCGGCGGCGGCGGCCAGATCGGTTAATAATTAGCCCACATGATGTGGGCTTTTTATTGACTGTGTATTAACTGCGTAGTTTATTATTTAAATAAATATTGTTATGGCATTCATACCTAGTCAACATTTAAATCTTACTGAGGCAACTCAGTTGCGTGATCAACAACACGCGGCTCGTTTGTTCTCCGATGACGGTTTTAGATTATTACCTAAAACTAAATTTCTATACCATGTAGCGTTTAATATAAATCCTGCGGCGTTGAAGAGTATTGATCTTATACAGCGCCACAGAAATGAAATTAACATGTTAGTTAAAAGTGTAGACTTACCTTACTATACTATTAGTACTGAAACGTTAAATCAATATAATAGAAAGAAAAATGTGATGACAGGTCACAAGTATAATAATTTAAACATTAAATTCCATGACGATAATATGGGGCTAATAAATCAACTGTGGCAAAATTATTACAGCTATTATTTTGCTGATTCAACCCAAGCACAAAATGCTGGCGCATATAATAGAACAGCTACAAAAAATTCTAATTACATTTCTGGTAACTACGGGTTTGATAACGGCAGTATCCTACCGTTTTTTAATTATATAACCATTTATCAATTAGCAAGACACGAATACGTTAGTTACAAATTAATTAATCCTATTTTTGCCAGCTGGAATCATAATCCATTAGATTCTGCTCAAGGAACACAAGTTAACGACAATACTGCCGTAATTCAATACGAGGCAGTGGCTTATGGGTCAGGACAGATATCTGCAGGTGATCCAGAAGGCTTTGGAATAGAGCACTATGATACAACACCTAGCCCGTTACAAGGCGGTGCAGGATTAACAACAGCAAGTCCGTCTTTTGTAAGCAACGGCGCTGTACAAAACAACGGACAAGCCTTTTTAGATAACTTAACATCAACTGTCAATGGTTATCAAAATACAAAAGAGCCTGGCACCCAAGGTACCCCGGGACTATTGTCTAACTTAGTAAAATCTGCCCAGCAGGGCGTGAGCGGCATACAGGGTATTGCATTTCCAGTAGCAAATGCAATAACTAATACAATTGCCGCATTACCAGTTAAATTAGGTTAACAATATGCCATCTATAAATTTACCTTACAACAACATAAATGACAGCAGTACAGAAGTTAAAAGTTTCTTTGACAAGTTCTTTGTTAATCAAATCAGCTTTCCAAGTAACCAAATTGATGCAATTGTAGGCTTCTTTTTAAAACATGGATTTGATGCAGAAAGTGCTAGAAGTACAAGTATTGTATTATTAAATCAAGCTAGAGTTGATAATGTAAACGTATTTGAATTAGTTGATTCATTAAAAAAATTAACTGAGATTCAATTAAGCCAAGTAGTTGCACAGGTACTAAATGCTTATAGAGAAAAAACTAGTTTACTAGGTTATAGAATTGCACCATTAGTTGATACCTACGAATCACGAAACATATTAATTTAATATGGCTTCAAAATTTGCGCAAGGTAAATTCACAATGACTCGACCTGACAAGTATGTTGGTACAAAGATGCCAACGTACCGATCAAGTTGGGAATGGAGTTTTATGAGATTTTGTGATACAAACAAAAGTGTACAAAAATGGGCTAGCGAAGCAATCAGTATACCTTACAGAGACCCGCTCACTAATAGAAATACAATATATGTGCCAGACTTTTTTATACAGTATGTAGATAAGAAAGGCAAGATGATTGTTGAATTAATCGAAATTAAACCAGCTAGTCAAACAATTTTAGAGCGTGTTGGGAAAAACAAATACAACCAAGCACAGTTCGTTAAGAATCAGGCAAAGTGGGCGGCCGCGTCACTTTGGTGTCGTCAACAAGGTATAAAATTCCGTATACTTAACGAAAATGATTTATTCCAGCAGACTTAATTGGCATAAGTAATTGCATGCCACATCAAGATCGCTCATCCATATCGTGTTTTAAACAAATCAATCCAGAATTTCAATATAAGATTATTAAATGGTACGAAGTTGGAATCCTTGGCATAGGTACAGGCGGAAATCCGTTTTTTGATCTCTCTGATATTATTAACGTCGACTCTACCCAAGCTAGAGACGTTGAACAAGAGCTATTACAAATTATAAAAAATCCTAAAGTATCTCATCACGCATACAACAGCACATACGTGCCTGAAGATATTAACAATCAAAAATATTTAACTTACTATGTATGGAGAGCTGAACAATACATTCCCGAAAATATTAGAGCTTCTTTAAAAACAAATATAGAAATAACCTCTTATGTATACAATACTGGTTTAGCAAAGCCTAGTTGGAATAATATGACGTTTATTATGAGGCCAAATCTTAATTCTAGAAATGCATCGGGGGCTGTTGACTTTACAAAAATTCAGTCTAACGGAGAAAGGATTGAAAACACTCCATTGCTTGACAATTGGATTAAATCGTGGAACATTTTTGATGAGATAGGAAGAATTGTAATTTTTGAAAATTCTAAAAACAATCCAGTTTGTATACACCGAGATAGTGGATTATTACCTAGTAAGATGCATCATATTTCAATTCAATTTACTAAAAACAGGCCTGCTTTTGTATACGATGAGATAAAGAAAGAAAAAATCTATTATAATTGCCCAGTGTATACATTTAATGCCGCTGATAATCACGGTGTAGATACTGAAAGCGAAAATAAATTTACATTAAGAATAGACGGTGTGTTTAATTCAGAGTTTTGTAAAAAATTAGGATTAATAGACGGATATATTTGGACCTCACAATATAAGAGCGGATCTAAACTTAAAGATATACAGATTTTTGAACCTGACGAACGGCCCTAACTGATAAGTATTAGTATGAAAAAACTTGAAGAAATTTTAAATCTGCCAGCTAGTAAAGAACTTATCAAAGCAGAAGAAAAGAAAAAGCAAAAAGATATGGCCGCAAAGCCAGAAACTTTTTTACGTAGTATGGAAGAATTTGACAAAATATCTGCTAGTTTACCACAAGTTAAAGGACTGGGAGATATTGCTGATGCAGAATTAGATGCACTTGCTCAACGTGCTACCGATGCATATGATGACCTAATGGACTTGGGCATGAACGTAGAAGCACGTTATTCAAGCAGGATTTTTGAAGTAGCAGGCGGCATGCTTAAGAACGCTATTGATGCAAAATCAGCTAAAATTGACAAAAAACTTAAGATAATTGAGCTTCAATTAAAAAAGCAAAAGTTAGATCAGGATGCTATTGGCGGAGAAGATCCCGGAATTAACATCAACGGTGAAGGATTTATTGTTACTGATCGTAATAGTTTAATTGAAAAATTAAAGAATATGAAATAAATATAGTAACAGGAATGTACAATGAAATCATTTAAAGAATACCTAACAGAAAGCAAAAAAGTTTACGAATTTAAAATAAGATTTGCTGGCGAAATTAAACCAGAAAGTCTTAAAAAAATTAAAATGGCTTTAGAGCAATATAAACTTGAAAATTGCTCAGCACCTCGCAGAACCCCGATTCAAGAAAGTCCAATTGACTTCCCATCTTTAAAGAATACCAATGTTACTATTTTTGATGTTACATTAGCATATCCTACAACTAGTTTACAAGTTAAAAATGCTATTGCTAGTGCTGGATTCACTGATAGTAAAATTAGTGTAAGAAATTTAAAAGAAGAAGAAGAAGACGAACTTAATCATGAACATGACAACAAGTCAGGTGAAACACTATTAGGTAAAGATTACGAAGCAAATAATGATGGACAATCTTTAGTTGGTGAAAAACAAAAGATGGCATTATTAAAAGAATTAAGCAAATCTAAACATACCGGCAAAGAATATACCGGAGTCAACGATCAACTACTAGCAAAATCTGCACACAGAGAGTATGCTAAAGAGTCAAAGACTACAAAGAAAACAACAAGTACCGTAGGCAGCAAGAAAGTTAAATTGCCCACTACTAAAGGATTATAATATGAACTTTCAAGACCTACTAACAAAAATTAAAAACATTGATGAAGGTAAATCAATGGAAGAGTGCGGAATGCCATTACCGGGTATTTCAATTGGAGGACCTAGGCCAGAGCAAGCTGATTCAGTAACAATGAATGTCAGCATGAATGGCAGTGGCGCAGGTGGTATCCGTGATTTAATGGGCATTTTAAAAAACATCGAAGACAGAGACCATAGTATAAGCCCAGCTGATATGCACGGCGATGACGAAATTATCATCGGCAGTACTAGCAAGTTTGATTCTCAAATGCAAGATCTAGAAGACGGATATGCTAACGAACCAAATCCTACAACTACCGGTACAAATATAATTGACGGCGACGATTTAGCCAGTGACGGTAGAGAAGCACATAAAGTTAACGGTGGTGGGAACCCGATGCACGAATCATTAGTTGAAAAATTATCAGCTATGTACAACGACATTAAAGAAGCTAAAGAAGATAAATTTGATGCACTAAAACATGTTAAGGATCCTACCAAAGGTGAGAAGACAGCAGCCAAAGATGTCAAACGTGGTAGCTATGCTGACCGTGCGGCCATGTTAAAATCAGCAGAAGCTGATGGTCGGCTAAAAGGCTAACTATTTTCTAGTATCCAAAAAAGGGCCTTTATGGCCCTTTTTTTATGTAAATAAGCATATGGCAAAATCACTCGACGGCGTCTTAACCAAAAAAGCGCACACAAAAGAAAAGTTTAGCGAAGACCAAGTTACGCACTTATTGAAGTGTGCTGACCCCGATTACGGCTATTTGCACTTTGCCCAGAACTTTTTTCATATCCAGCATCCTGTAAGAGGTAAAATGAAATTTCAGCCTTTTGAATACCAGGAACGATTGTTGGGCAGTTATCACGATTTTCGATTCAATATCAATATGCTACCCCGTCAGAGCGGCAAGACAACATGCGCATCAGCATACTTGCTATGGTACGCTATGTTTCATCCTGATCAAACAATTCTAGTCGCCGCGCACAAATACACAGGCGCCCAGGAAATTATGCAACGTATTCGTTATGGATACGAATTATGCGAAGATTTCATACGCTGTGGTGTTGTTAGTTATAACAAACAAAGTATAGAATTTGACAACGGATCACGAATTGTTGCGCAGACAACAACAGGTACAACAGGTCGTGGTATGTCTATATCATTACTATATTGCGATGAGTTTGCATTTGTGCAACCGAACATTGCGGAAGAGTTTTGGACTTCAATATCCCCTACACTAGCAACTGGTGGCCGTGCAATTATTACAAGCACACCAAATTCAGACGAAGATACATTTGCTACTATATGGAAAGAATCAAAAGATTTGTTTGATGTGTTTGGCAACGAACGTACTGATGGATTAGGCCGTAATGGATTCCACGGATTTCGAGCTGAATGGCACGAACACCCTGATAGAGATGATAAATGGAAAGAAGTTGAAATGGGTCGTATCGGTGAAGAAAAGTTCCGTCGAGAATATGGTTGTGAGTTTTTAATCTTTGATGAAACATTAATTAGTTCTATTAAACTAGCAGAACTGGTAGGAAGAGAGCCGCAGTTTAAAACAGGACAAGTTCGCTGGTATAAGAAGCCAACGCCGGGAAACATTTATCTTATTGGCCTAGATCCTAGTTTAGGAACAGGAGGCGACTTTGCGGGTATACAGGTATTTGAGTTACCTAGCATGATTCAATGTGCTGAATGGCAACATAATTTAACTATTGTACAAGATCAAGTTAAATTATTTAGAGATGTAATTAGATACATTAAAGAAGAAATTGGCGAAGAATACAACGATAATATCTACTGGAGTGTTGAAAATAACACAATCGGCGAGGCGGCCCTAGTTGTTATTGCTAACCTAGGTGAAGAAACATTTCCCGGATTATTCCTAAGCGAGCCTGTTCGAAAAGGGCATGTACGTAAATTCCGCAAAGGATTTAATACTACCCATGGCAACAAAATATCAGCTTGTAGTCGTTTAAAGTACTTTATTGAAGAAAATAAAATGACAATACACAGCAAAACCCTATTAAGTGAACTTAAAACATTCATTGCTTTGGGTGTTACGTTTAAAGCTAAAGACGGACAGCATGACGACTTAGTATCTGCACTACTGCTGATTGTACGTATGACTGTAATTTTAGCCGAATGGGATCCGGGAGTTTTTGAAAAACTTACAATAGAAGCAACAGCCGACGAAGATTGGGAAGCACCGTTGCCTATATTCATTTCTAGTAACTAAGCATAAATATAACATGGACGCAAATTTAGATAAGATCGCTAAAGATTTGTATGGAAAGATACAAACACGTTTCCCCAACATCAAGATTGGGGACGAAAATGCCGCTGTATTAAGCAAAAAAGAAGATATTCCTAAAGCTCGATTTTTTGAATTCGAGTACACCGAAGACGGTGAACCTTTGGGAACTATTGCTATTACATTAGATGCCGATGACGGAATTGTGGTGCAAGTAAGTGGAGATTTAGTCAACGATGACGACGATACTACACATCATAATGCTTATAAATTCATCCGTAGTTTTAGACAATTTGCTAAAGATAGACTCTTAAATTTTGATGTACAAAACATTGGAAAGAGTAATATGGATAAACGAGATTACGAGTTTCAAGCAAAACGTAAGGAAGAACCAGTTATGCCTCAAGAACCAGTTATGGAAAGTAAAATGTACGGCAATGCTAGAATGAGCTACCAAGATCTAGGGGAAGCGAGACTAGTGGTTAAGCATACACAACCAATCAATTTAGATTTGGCTGCTGGCCGCACTATGCACATTGACAGTATATATGTTGAAAACAATCAAGGCGAACGGTTCCGTTATCCTTACAAACATTTAAATGGTGCTCGTGCATTGGCAGAACATATTAAAGCTGGTGGTAATCCATACGATGCTATTGGTAAACATATTTGCAATTTGTCAGAAGAGCTTGCAAGTCTGCGTAAGTTTAAAGGATATGTTAATCGCCAAGAACAAATCAGCGAAGCAATGGGTAATGTAACAGAGCGTGTTATTGAGCGTATTGAAGAAATTAAAGAAACTATTCACAAATTACAACGCCCGGCATATTACCAATCATTTGTAGAAGCATTTGAAGAACAAGAAGAACAAATGATTCCCGAAGCAGTTGCAAACGATCTAATCGATCGTTTGACTATCCGAACATTTAACGAAGAACTAAAAGCAGTATTTCCATACATTTATAAGTTTGTTGACGAGTCCGAGTTGCCTGTGTTAGAACTCAATGCTGAAGATTTAGTTGATGAATCATTTAAAACTGAGACTGCAATAAAAACAGATTGGCATCACCGTTATAAAGAACATAAAAAACGTCATGATGATTATTTTAACAGTGACACACCCGATGAAGATTCTGCTTCAAAAGCAGGTAAATCAGCTAGACATGCGGCCAAACAACACGAAATAGAAACAGGCAAAAAGATTCCCGGTGCAGAAGAGTTTGACGTATATGAAAGTTTAAATCTCGAGTTAGCATACGAAAACTTTATGAATAATATTATTCGTGAAGATAAAGATGAAATTTTTAGTCCTAATAAAGATGCACAAAACGCCGCCATTGAAAAATTAAATCAAATTCTTTCTAAAGAATTAAAAGGTGGCCCAGAAGGTGTTAATGCAATTGAAAGTTTACGTGGCCTAATTGACGACGTAGAATTTTTAAATTCATTACGTGATATTGATCCAGATTTAGATGTACGTCCTTTAGTACAGCAATTTATTTTACAAAGAGATCCAGACATTGCAACACGTATACATTTTGATGGCGGCAATCCTGAAGTACAACAACCTCCTGCTCCTGCGGCAGCACCGGCTCCGGCCCCAGTTCCAGCGGCAACTGAACCTGCTCCTGCATTACCAGGCGGTCCAGAAGCGGTAGCAGATGGCGGCGCATTAGGTGCAACACCCCCAGCAACAGAACCAACACCTCTACCAGAAAGCGAAGATCCACCGTTTGATCCTGATCCTCCTAGAAAGAATCCTATTGCTAAAGCCGGTAAGCATGGATTAGGACACAGTACTGCTAAACATCTAGCACATCAAGGTATGGCCAAAGCAATTAAGAAAGCTAAAGACGCAGGCGCAACTCTTGATACTAAAATGGATCTTGGATCTAGAGAAATTACATTACACGATGCTATTAAAGAATCTGGCATGAGTCCAGAAGACTTTGGATTTGACGGCGAGATAGTAGACGGTCTTCATGAGATGATGAAATTTATCTCTGGATTCTACAATAAAGAAAACGGTACATTCCCACTTGGCGCTGAAAGAATTAAAATTAAATTAAAGAAACAGTTTGAAGACGGTGCATTTGGGGAAGTTAACCCAGAAGAGTTAACAAGAGTCATGAAATTTATTGACATGAAAGATCCTGGTAGCGCACACAATCAACATGTTGATATTATTCGTTTAGCAGGCGTACCAAATCATAATATTGAAGTTGACGAAGCAGGCGCAGACCCTCGTTTAGACCAGCTCAATGCGTTGATTGCTAAATTACAAGGCCCGCATTCATCGAACACTAATACATCTACTAACTCATCTACTAGCACAGGCACAATTAACGGTCAACCTGCATCTTATGATGATGTAATGGGCAAATTTAACGACATGGCTAATTCATCAGGTGATCTAGGAACTAAATTTAACGACATGGCTAAAAACATGAAACTTAAATTTGGAGATGAAGAATTAGATTTTAATAATCCAGATGATATGGCTAAAAAAATTCAAAAATTGGTTGGCGGTCAATTTACGAATGCTCAACAAGGTATGCCCAACCAGAACATCCAATTCCCAGGAGGACAAATGAATCCTGCGGAGTTAATGAAATCAATACTATCAAAATTACCAAAGAATTAAGGAAAAATTATGAATACATTTAAAGGTTTAAGACATTATATTGATATTGTCAATGAAGCAAACGTAGTATCTGGATCTGGGGTTCCTGTAACAAGCGGCTCCGGTGCTCCTGTAACTACTGGCACTCCTGCTCCTGTGGCAGCACCAGCTGGGCCGGCAAATCCATGGACTAACGATCCTGCTAAGGCAGCGGCTTGGTCTAAGCTAACACCAGAAGACCAAAAATGGTTAGGTGGTGCTGATCCTACTGATAAATTTATTCTTGCTCGTGCTCCTAAGAAAGGCGCGGCAGCTCCTGCGGCAGCTCCTGCGGCAGCTCCTGCGGCAGCTCCTGCGGCAGCTCCTGCGGCACCAGCACAGTCTCCAGAACAATTGGCAGCGGCACAAAAAGCTAACGGTGTTGATCCTGCAACCGGTCAGAACGTAACAATGCCAAATGGTATTAATCCAGAAACAGGCGCCCCAACTACAGTAACAGCTGGTGCTCCTGCGGCACAACAGGCAGCTAGACCTAGAGTTCCAGCTAAGTCTGATCCGGCAGTGTTAAAAATTCAGCAAGACTTAATTGCTAAAGGCGCAAAAATTAAAGCTGACGGTGTTATGGGTCCAGCTACTCAGGCAGCTCAGAAACAATTTGGCGGCCAAGGCACAAGGCCAACACCAGCACCTGATTATTCAAACGGAAACCCAATGGTGACGCAAAGTGGCATGGATTTTTCAGCAGGTAATTTTGAAGAATCTGTTACGTACAGAGAAGATCAAACATTAGCACGTATTGTAGAACTAGCAAGGAAATAATATGAAATCGTTACGCGAATATATTGATATAATTAAAGAAGCTGATGGTGTAACTAATCCATGGCCGGCTGGAACTCCACATGCGGCAGCATGGGATACTATGAGTCCGGAAGATAAAAAATGGCTAGGTGGTGCTGATCCAACTGACAAATATATTTTAGCTCGTGCTCCAAACGGCGGCAAACCAGTTGCTAAACCTGTTCCGGTAGCGGCACCTGCTCCAGCGGCAGTTGCAACACCAGTTGCCGAGCCCGCACCAGCGGCACCAGCACAACAACAAGCGGCAAACCCAACCCCTGCACCAAAACCTGTAGCACCATCGGATTCCAAAGTATTAACATTACAAAACAAATTAATTGGTCTTGGCGCAAAGATTAAAGCTGACGGTGTTATGGGCCCACAAACTCAAGCGGCTATGAAAGAATATGGTTTAGACATTAACGGTAATCCTGTAAAAGACGCAAAGACTGGACAACCTGTCACTAATGATAAAACTGCTAATGCAATTATTCAACGTGGAGGAGTTGCTCCTGCTGAGATTACAAAAGATATGACTGTAGCACAACAAGTTCGTAGTGATCTTGAAGCACAACGAGCAAATACTATAACCCGAGATAATAGTGTGCCAGTAAGTACACGAGCAGACGGTCAACAAGTTTATACAACGCAATCTGGAAAACAAGTTGCGCTTAATAGTCTAGAAGCCAAGCGTGCCGAACGGCAAGCAGAATATCAAGCACAGACTCAAGCGTTCAATGCTAAACAAGCTGAAGAAAAAGCCGCCAAAGCGGCCGCCGCATCAGGCCAAGGACCAAAACCAGTAACTGCGACTACCCCAGCGGCACCAGTACAACAAGCGGCACCAGTACAACAAGCGGCGACGGCTCAAGCAACCAATCCGTCAACACCTGCAACAGGTAATGTTCCGCCGCGCCCTGCCAACCCTGCGCAAAAGGCAGCATGGGCAAGACAGTACGCTCAAACACATAATCCTGACGGAACACCATTACAAGAAGGTATTGGGTATGACGAATTGGACAGACTTGTTAGTTTAGTACATTATCGTTAATTGGCGAAATATACTCACATTTAAGCAAGAAATCTCTTGCAATGATAAATAAAAGCGTATACAATAACATGTATGCGCTTTTTGTTTTAAGGTAGATCCGTAAAACAAACTAAGGCAAATGAAGTAAACAAAGGCTTATATAAAGGAGAACTATTATGGCAACTTTGGCAGAAATTAGAGCAAAACTTAAGGCATCTGAATCAAAAGGTTCAGGAGAACGAACAGGCGGAGATAATTCAATTTATCCGTTCTGGAATTTAAAAGAAGGCGAGGAATCCGTTCTGCGATTCTTACCCGATGGTAACACTGACAACACATTTTTCTGGGTTGAACGTGCAATGATCAAACTACCATTCGCCGGCATCAAGGGTGAAACAGAAAGCAAACAAACTATTGTTCAAGTACCATGCGTAGAAATGTATGGCGATACTTGCCCAATCCTATCTGAAGTACGTGCTTGGTTTAAAGATCCAGCATTGGAAGATATGGGTCGTAAATATTGGAAGAAACGTAGTTACATTTTCCAAGGATTTGTAACTGAAGACGGTTTGAAAGAAAAAGAAACTCCAGAAAATCCAATCCGTAGATTTATTATTGGTCCTCAGATCTTTACATCAATCCGTGCGGCATTGGTTGATCCCGAGTTGGAAGATTTGCCAACTGACTTTATACATGGCTTAGACTATCGTATGAAGAAAGGTTCAAAAGGCGGATACGCTGACTACTCAACATCAAGTTGGGCACGTCGTGAGCGTCCACTAAGCGATTCTGAACAAGCGGCAATCAAACAACACGGATTGTTTAACTTGGCAGACTTTCTACCTAAGAAGCCAACCGATGTTGAGTTGAAAGTCATGAAAGAAATGTTTGAAGCATCAGTTGATGGTGAAGCATATGACATGGAACGTTGGGGACAATACTTCAAACCAGCTGGTATGAGTCAGAACACTGGTGATCCAAATAAATCAACTCCTAAAGCAACACCAGTTGCTAGCGATGACCACGACGAACCTGCTCCAACGCCAAAGGCAGCACCTGCTCCGGCGCCACAAGCAGAATCAACAGGCGGTGACAGCCGTGCCCAAGACATCTTGGCAATGATTCGCAATCGTCAAAAGTAATAGGTAAGGGGACTTCGGTCCCCTTAAATCATCAATAGGAGAATTAACTTATGGCTACAAAAGCCTTCGATTTATCAAAATTTCGTAAGACACTGACCAAAAGTATTGAAGGTCTAGGTGTAGGATTTAATGATCCTACAGATTGGGTTAGCACAGGCAACTTTACGCTTAACTATCTAATTAGTGGAGATTTCCACAAAGGTATCCCGCTTGGCAAGGTTACTGTGTTTGCAGGCGAATCTGGCGCAGGTAAGAGTTTTATCTGTTCAGGTAATCTAGTGCGTAACGCACAAGCACAGGGCATTTATGTTATCTTAATTGATACAGAAAATGCGCTAGACGAAACATGGCTACACGCACTTGGCGTAGATACTAGCGAAGACAAACTTCTTAAACTCAACATGGCAATGATTGATGATGTGGCTAAAACCATTCATGAATTCATGAAAGAGTACAAAGAAATGGCAGAGCGTCCTAAAGTCTTATTTGTCATAGACTCATTGGGTATGTTGCTTACCCCTACCGACATTAATCAGTTCCAAGCTGGTGACATGAAGGGAGACATGGGCCGTAAACCTAAAGCATTAACCTCATTAGTTCGTAACTGTGTTAATATGTTTGGTAGTTACAACGTAGGCATGGTTTGTACAAATCACACATACGCAAGTCAAGACATGTTTGATCCAGATGACAAGATTTCAGGTGGACAAGGATTTGTTTACGCAAGTAGTATTGTGGTTGCTATGAAAAAACTCAAACTTAAAGAAGATGAGGATGGCAATAAAGTAACAGATGTAATGGGTATTCGTGCAAGTTGTAAAATTATGAAAACTCGTTATAGCAAGCCTTTTGAAACTGTACAAATTAAAATCCCATATGAAACCGGCATGAATCCTTATTCGGGAATGGTTGATATGTGCGAAAAAGCCGGCTTGCTAAAGCAAGAGGGTAACAGACTCAAGTGGGTTGATCCAGAGACAGGTGAGGAATTCAAATTCTACCGAAAAGAATGGAAAGATGATAAATTAGATATGTTAATGGCAAAATTTCATATCAAACCTTTAACAACAACTACCATTCCTGAGGAGATAGACGAGAATGTTGAATGAAACACAAATTGGTGATGTATGGTTACTATTCGCTGACTTTATTGATAAAAAAAATCACGAAGCAATAGCAGAACGTTACGTAGACTTGTTAGCAGATTTTGGAGTTCCTGATAAAGTACTTTCAGCCGCTAGTGGAGTTGATAGCACATTAGATGCCGCTATTGATTACTATCTTGACGAGGAAGATCCTGGTGACGACGAAGATGACAATTATAAAGAATTGGAGTTTTAATGAGCTGGTATGTTAAGGTAAGTAAGGATATTAGCTACATTCCAGATGCTGTAGATTACTATAACGCTGAACTTGTAGATGCTAGGGACGAATGTAAAATTACAGGTAATGTAGAACGTGCGGCCGCTAGTATGCCAGGCGTTGTAGAACAGCGATTTGGCCAACTTCAAGAAATTGAAGCAATCCTTGAATATCTTAACATTGAACTCCGACGATTAAAGAGTCAGCACTTTCGCAAATACTTAGAAAACTATCAACGTGCTCTAAGTAGTAGAGATTGTGAAAAATTTGTTGAAGGTGAAGCAGATGTAATTGACTTTGAAAAAATTATCAACGAGTTTGCTTTACTTCGCAACAAATGGTTAGGCATTACCAAGGCTCTTGACCAGAAACAATGGCAACTTACTAATATTGTAAAATTACGTGTTGCTGGCATGGAAGACGCTACACTATAATCAATTTGTCCAAAAGGTGAACTGTAGGCCTTAAATAATATTGAGGCCTATTTTTTTCACTAAAATATTTGACTTTATAACATAAGGTGTGTATAATAAACAACATGACTACTGTTGATAATTTACTATTACAAATTGTAAACCATTCTTCTCCTACTATAGAAGAAATACTTACAACTAGAGATGCTAGGGTATTGCGTAGCTTATCTACGGCGGTTACTACACATACGTTCATTACTGAAAATCAATCAAAGCTGTTATTAAAAATTATTATTGAACACATTGAAAAAATTAGAATTTTAGTTGAAGATGTTGAGGATATAATAAAAACTCCCATCTGGTCTAAATCTTTTAGGGTTGTTGAAAGCTATAAAAAATTGTATATTTCTCAATCAAGTGAAAACTTGCACATCAATATAGAATTTACGTTTTCTAGTAGTTTGCGTAATACTATCAGCGCACTACAAAAACAAATTTCCGGTCTAGTCCAGGTACATCCCGGAAAATTATATCAAGCCGACCTTACTGAAAATAATATTGTAGAATTAATCTCTGCACTAGAACCCCTTGGTTTTGAAATTGAAGAAAAATTAGAAAATTATTACAAAATCATAAAATCTTGGTCAGAAAATGAAATTAAGGATCAGTATAAAATTGATACTATCATCTATCCCAACTTCCAAAAAGTGATTACCGCGGACCTTGGTATTGAAACAGCAATTGATACAAACATCATAAATGACCGAAGTATTAGGTACCAATATTTCACCGAAAAATCACCAAAAAAACCAGAAAATTTGACCGAAATATTAGCTAACAGAACTAGCACAAGATGCTGGGCGAATCGAAAAGAAATTAATTTAATAGACATATTGGAAAGTTTAGAAAAATTAAAAAGATTTCCACTAATGGTTATCTTTGATATTGCTGATCCTGAAAAATGCTTGGAAGAATTAAAAAATTTAAACCAATCATTGGAAAAATTTGGAATTTTTGAAAGTATTGGAATTTATTTTAGATTGAGTAATATTGGTACTGGAAAAGATTTTAATCAGCTAATTGCAACGAAATCTTACAACTGCCAACTGGACAGTGACACAAAAATTATTGGTGTTGCTAATGGAAAAATTCCAAAATTTCTCCTAAAAACACCATGGCGTCCTATGAGTGTTATTTCAATAGGTAAAATTTTACAAAATAATAAAACATCAACATATACTAATAAATGTGACCTTATTATCAATTGGACTGACAACGAACCTATAATCGAAACGAGGGCGACATGGGAGTAAAATTAATCATTCGAGACGAGGTTAACATTAAATTTGAAGGGCTACCATTAGATGCTCGGAAAAAGTTAGCCAACACTTTTAAGTATGAAAATCCAGCCGCTCGATATCATCCTGCTTATAAATTAGGTCGGTGGGATGGAATGGTTAGTATGTTTGGACTAGGCGGCAATGGTTACCTAAGCCAGCTAGAAAAGTGTTTAGAAGTATTGGCCAGTGTAAAAGTGTCAATCGACGATGTTGAAGATTTACGTACTACTGGTAAAATTGAGTTTACTGAAATAACAAATAATTACTGGGCAGACATGGGTAAAGTTTGGCCTGTTGGACATAGATTTGCTGGACAACCTATTACATTACGTGATGACCAGGTTGAAGTTGTTAACCGCTTTTTTACTAACACGCAAGCACTTCAAGAAGTAGCAACTGGTGCAGGTAAAACTATTATGACTGCAACGCTAAGTCATTGTGCTGAAAAATATGGACGCACAATCGTAATTGTTCCTAATAAAGATCTTGTTACTCAAACAGAAGAAGACTATATTAATGTAGGATTAGACGTCGGTGTTTATTATGGTGACCGTAAAGACTTAGGTAAAACACATACTATCTGTACTTGGCAAAGTCTCAATATTCTTGATAAGAAATCTAAAAATTGGTCTGAAGACATTGCACTAACTTTGGCAGAATTTTTAGACGGTGTACAAACTGTAATAGTTGACGAAGTACACATGGCAAAAGCGGAAGTTTTAAAAAATCTACTAACACAGAATTTACAAAATGCTCCAATCCGTTGGGGACTAACTGGCACTATACCTAAAGACAACTACGAAGCTCAACCTATCTTTGCTAGTATTGGCCCAGTTGTTGGTGGCATTAAAGCCCACCAATTACAAGACATGGGAATTCTTAGCAATCTACATGTTAACGTAGTTCAAATGATAGATTTGCCAGAATTTAAGAGTTATGCAGAAGAATTAAAATATCTTGTTACAAACAAAGATAGATTAGAATATATTGCAAAATTAGTTAAGGGGCTTTCAGATTCCGGCAACACATTAGTCTTAGTTAATAGAATTGATTCTGGCAAACAGTTAATAGATTTAATAGATGGAGCCGTTTTTATTTCAGGCGAAGTAAAAGGCACAAAACGTAAAGAGGAATACAAAGACCATGCGACAAATGATAATAAAGTTACGGTCGCGACCTATGGTGTCGCGGCTGTTGGCATTAATATACCTCGTATCTTTAACCTGGTTCTTTTGGAGCCTGGCAAATCGTTTGTTAGAGTTATTCAATCAATAGGTCGTGGCATTCGTAAAGCAGATGATAAAGATTTTGTACAAATCTGGGACATCACTAGTACTTGTAAATTTGCAAAAAGGCATCTTACTACAAGAAAGAAATATTATAAGGAAGCCAAATATCCTTTTACAATAGACAAGGTTGATTGGCAAAAATAATTATGTTTTTTAATAAGAAAAAAAAGATAATCTTAGAAGTATACGCACCCGTAGGAAAATTAGCGGAGTTATTTCCTCCAGTAAGAACTGAGGATGCTATTCCAAAATGGTTTCAAAATTTGCCAGCAAAAACAGACGAAGGATTGACTACTAAACACTGTCCTGGTATAAGAGATTTATTTTCAAAAGGAATTATTATTCCTGCGTGGGCTGATTATAGTATTACACTTGGCCCACAGGGCATGACCGATATGTCATGCGGTATGCCGCCATTAGGTAATGCACCGTTAGGTTCTCATCCTATCGACTTTCAAGCACACGGCGCTTGGCCAAATCACATTAATTTAAAATTCAATAGTCCCTGGGTATTCTGGTGTTCAGAACCAATAGACTGGTTATGGGTACAGCCAGTTTTGTGGCAAAAGACTCCACAAGAATTGTCGTTAGTTCCCGGAATAACTGAGTTTAAACATCAATCAATGGCTAATGTTCTTACCCTGGCTGAATTACCAAAAGAATCAAAGACAATTTCAATAAAAGCGGGAACCCCACTGGCACAGCTAGTCCCACTTACTGACAGAGAGTGGGAATTAAAAGTCGCTGTAATCACACCAGAAATATACACTAAGAAGATTGCGCAGTGGGATTTTTCACTTGCTAAACATGCACAGTATCAACAAAGAAGAAACATTTTAAATGGAAAGTAATATGCAAATTTTAACATTAGAGAATCAAACATTCTCATTAAACAATTTACCCGACGAGGTAGATGAAAACACGAGATTTGCTGTATTAGATAACAGTGATCCAAAAGAACCCGATTTCTTTTTTATGCCTTTAATTTTCCTAGAAAGTTTTAATGCGCCAGCAATGGTATTACGTATTGGTGAAGACGAAGTAACTATGCCTATTGATTGGTGCATTGCAGTTGGTGATAGTTCAAGTGCTAACGATATTGAAATATTACCGTTAACTAGTTTAAACGATAGAGGATTCGAAGCATTAATTTTTAATCCGTTAAGCTCGTTCAGAGTGGAGTTTAAGAAGATTGAAATTGTAAATTTTTATAACGATGTTAAATGGTATTTTCCAAAGATGAAAAACGGACAACTATTAGCAGTTCCTACTAGGTTCGGAGACAAACCAAATTGTGCTTATTTTGTCAAAGAAATTAGCCGACAAAGTGAAATTATACAACTGGATAAAATATTATAATATGCAAAACGAAATTCTTATTATTGACGATGCCCTCTCAACATCTCTGCAAGAAGAACTAGAAAGTATTTTTTTAGGACCGTCTATTCCGTGGAGTTATGTTGCAGATCTTAAAGAATATGCTCCAGAAGATGTTGCTCCCGCGTCAGAAGCAGTTGACTATAAACAATTTGTACATCTTGTATACCATTCTCCGGATAATATAGTTAAACCCTCTTTTCCGTTATTTGTATCACTATTATCTGCAATACCTGTAGAGATTGAAGGACTACTCCGTATCAAGGTTAATATGACTACAATAGATCCAACTCGCCCAAAAAATTCGTATGGGCCGGCACATGTCGATTTTACTCCCCCAGTGAAGAATTTAATTACCTGCATTTACTATTTTAATGACAGTGACGGTGATACTGTTATCTTTACTCAAGTTGGCAACCGACTAATTGAAAGGCAACGAATTAGTCCAAAGCGAGGAAGACTAGTAGTGTTTGACGGCAATTTACATCATTCAGGCAATTGCCCAACTACCCCACACCCTAGAGTTGTTGCCAATATTAATTTTATACCAAGGAAGTGATATGGGTAATCTTAAACCGGGCATACCACTTATACATGAACGAGTAGGCAATGTGGTTTACACTCGAGAATTTGGAGCAGATCCTAGCACTAGGGAAGTAGCAGGATGGGACTACGATAAAGAAGATCCAAACTTTGATCCACGTACTAAAGACGGAAGACCGTTACATGATCACATAATGGAAGATCAGATGTGGGGCGAAATTCGGAGAGAAGCACGTACCAATGTGACTTTACAAAAAGCATTAGATCGTGCTATAATGATATACAAATTAAGTAAGGATAAAGTATGACAATTAAGGTAGCATATTTCCAACCGATCGTTGTAGCTATAGACGACATCCCACCAATAATGTTTAGTAAAATTTATAATTTGGCAGAAGCATTACACGGACATCCAGAGTTAGCAACTATAAATGATGCTGGCAATCCATTGATTAGTGTACGGGGAGGACAACAAATACAGGTATATCCTACTAATTTAGATCTTGATGTATCCTGGCTTATAGAGTATCTTGAAAAAGTATGCTTAGGATACATGGAGTTAATTACTGCGCAATCAAATACAGAAGAATTAAAGTATTGTAAACCTGTAATTACTAGTATATGGACTATTCGCCAATGGCAAGATCAATATCAAGAGATGCATAGTCATCCAGGCGGCAACATCAGTGGTAATATGTATATTGATGTTCCAGACTTTGATCCAGAAGGAAATCCAAGCGATGGACAAGTATTATTTAGGCTCCCAAATAGTAAAGATGTTACAAAATTTGTAATGACTGACACTTGGAAATATAGTGCTAAATCAGGAACTTTAATTGTTTTTCCAAGCACGTTGCCACATACAGTCTATCCGTGGAAAGGTACTGGATATCGAACTGTTATGGCATTCGATGCTATTCTTAGACCTAAAGATGAGCTATTACCATCCAATGAGTGAAAAAATTGAACTAAAAGAAAAGATTCAAGCGGTTGACGAAAACGTCCGTGAGTTATGGGATGCTATGGATGCCGATCAACAAAAAAGTCTTAAGCAAGAATTCTTTATCCTTAACAGATACATTAGTAGTGCCAAGGGTGAAAAACGAGAAGTGCAAGAGCACTATGTTCTTGCAGTTAACGAATACTTTAATAAACATTGGAATGAATTGCAAAAGCATCCTAAGTTGTTATGGTTGTTATTGTGTATGTGTAGTTACAATGGACAAAAGAAAGTATTTCACGAATGGATTGGCGCTAAAAAGAAAACTGGCAGTAATAGCAAAAAAACAAAGTTCCTTGCAGAAATTTATCCTAATAAAAAAATGGACGAGATTGAATTGCTTTCTGCAATGGTAACTGATAAAGAAATAAAAGAACTTGCACGTAAGCACGGCATGGACGAAGCTACCATTGCTAAGAAATTAAAATGATAGCATTAGTTAGCCAACCGTTTATTTGTCAGTATTGTAAGAAAGGGTTTATACAGGAAAAAACTCTTATTGTACATGTTTGCGAACAAAAACGCAGGGCGTTGGCTAAAACAGAACGCCATGTAGTATTAGGCTATGACACTTATAATAAATTTTATAAAATTAGTCAAAATGCTAAAGGTGATAAAACGTATGAAGAGTTTGCTAGAAGTCCTTATTATAATGCTTTTGTTAAGTTTGGCAGCTTTGTTAGCAATGTCAATCCTCTCTACCCAGATAAATTCATTGACTATGTAGTAAAGTCAGGTGTTAAACTAGATCATTGGTGTCGTGAAGAGTTATATGAAACTTATGTGTTGCATTTAATTAAAACTGAACCTGTAGAAGTTGCATTAGAGCGTAGCATTGTTCACATGCAAAACTGGGGTGAAGCTAATAATGCGTTGTGGAATCATTACTTCTTATATGTTAGTTTAAGTCGTGCAACATATGATATTAAGGATGGTAAAATTAGTCCGTGGCTAATATTAAATTCGGCTAACGGAAAAGATATGCTAAAAAAGATGGGCGATGATCAATTATCAGCAATAAGTAATATTATTGATTTACAATTTTGGTTGAGTAAATTTAGAAAATTACCTGCGGATGTTGAATTAGTAAAACAAGTGGTTAAAGAGAGTACTATATAATGCCAGATATTGATATTGATTTTGCAGATAGAACGTTAGCACTTGAAAAATTTAAGCACGTTGTCGCATCTATTGATGATAATGGAACTTTTAAAAAACATAATACTGGAATATATTGTACGTCTATGCCGTACAATCCAATTACTGGACTAAGTACAATAGATTACAAACAAGCAGAAGATAGAGGTTACTTTAAAATAGATTTCTTAAACGTGGGAGTCTATGAAGGTATGAAAGACAGAAAACATTTACTACAACTAATGGAGACTGAACCACTATGGGATTTACTGTTACAGGACGATTTCGTGAACTTGCTGTTCCATGTGAATGGGCATGGGTCTATTCTAAGGCAAATGGCACCAAAGTCTATAGAAGAATTGGCCGCAGTACTAGCGATGATAAGACCAGCCAAACGTTATCTGATTGGGAAAGAATGGACTACGGTGATGACAGAAGTGTGGACGAAACCCGAAAATGACGAGTACTACTTTAAAAAAGCACATGCCATTGCTTATGCACATGTAGTAGTGGTGCAGATGAACTTAATTTGCGAAGGTATCAGTTACGGTTACAGTTAACGAGTTCTACGTACTAGCTGTACTGATTTACGTTTTACACGTTTTAGGGTTAAATTCATTAGGTTAACAACCGGCCCTAAAATAACACGCACATCTTTACTGTTAAATGTTTTAACAGCGTAGTGGAATGGTTGAATTTGTTCTCTACAAAAAATATTAATTGGAAATTGACGGTTTGATTCCCACCACCAAGTTTCGCCTACTTCTAAAAATATTGTGCGTTCTTCAGGAGTGCGTATAGCATTGAGATCATAGAAACTAGTTACAAACTGGTCTTGATTGATTATAATGCCCACGTATTCGTTTTCACCGTAATTTAACACGCTGATAAAGGGTAGATTTTGTTCTATGTTGTCTCTTAGTTTTGCCATAAATATAGTATTAAAGGTCCTGCCAGATGCAAAAAATTTCAAGTTATTTATACCCAAATAGGATTGAACTATTAGCCGATCTGGCTGGCTTTACTACGGAGTATACAAACGTGTATCAGAGAAATCTAAAAATATATAATGGTATAGATAATGTCGTTGAGTTTGACATTAAGAATGCCGATCAAAAGCGTATTGATTTATCAATACTATCTAATATAGAATTAAATGTTATGGACGCCAGTGGCAATGCATTGCCTAATAGTCCATATCCTGTTACACCTATTCCTAGTATGAAAGGACTTGCTAAAGTTATTATACCGCAAGATGATCTTGCTGATCTAACAGAGCAATTCCTAGCATATAGTGTTACTGCTCTTAAAGACGGCAACGATACTATTCTGTATGCTGACAGCAGATTTGGTGCAGTTGGTAAAATTGAACTTGTT